>Ga0233420_10000895_pt1 | contig 11862 bp, 10 predicted proteins | sample Watercolumn_Mata_4_FD_183009 | JGI IMG/M metagenome (GOLD analysis project Ga0233420, IMG submission 183009) | Freshwater microbial communities from Lake Matano, South Sulawesi, Indonesia - Watercolumn_Matano_2014_102_MG | ecosystem: Environmental > Aquatic > Freshwater > Lake | place...
CTCTGTACGGCGCTGAACGCCAATTTCGGCAAGCTGCGCGAGCCGCTGCTGGTCATGACCCACCTCTGGCGGGCGTTCAAGGCGGTGACGCCGGAGGGCACCGTGCCCTATTGGTATCCCGAGTCCCGCATCGGCCAGGCGCCCCTGTCGGCGCCCAGCGTATTCAATTTCTTCCGGCCCGATTACGCGCCCAACGGCGCGATCAAGAATCGGGGCCTGGTCGCCCCCGAGTTCCAGATGCTCAACGACGCGCAAAATACCCTGCTGCACAACGAGCTGTGGGGCCGCATCCAGTGGTACTACCTGGGCAATCCCAACCTGGACTTGAACCAGTTGCTGCTGGATATCGAGCCGCTGCGCAGCCGCGCCGGCGCGCCATCGACACTGGTCGATTATCTCGACCAACTCCTCACCGGGAAGCGGTTGCCCGCCTCGATCAAAAACGAATTGGCCACCTACCTGCTCGGCGTAAACATGGGCACGGGAGCCTCGGCGGGCATCCAGCGGGCTCTGGACGCGCTGTACCTGATCATTTCCTCGCCCTATTACCTGATCCAGACCTGATCCGGAGTACCGCCATGACCGCACCCAAAGCCTGGACCCGCCGCGAGTTCCTGCGCGGCAGCCTGATGACCGCGGGCGCGCTGAGCGCCCGCTCCACGCTCGGGCTGTTGGCCGGAACCACCGCCACCCTCGCCGCGCCGACCGATTATCGCGCCCTGGTCTGCATCTTTCTGGCCGGAGGCAGCGACGGCTACAACCTCTTGGTCCCCACCGACCCCCACCGCTATGCCACCTATGCCGCCTCGCGCCGCAATCTAGCCCTGCCCGCCGACAAGCTCCTGCCGCTGACCGGGGTGCTGGAGGCGAACCAGCCGTATGGGCTACACCCGGCGGCCCCCGGCCTGCGCGACCTGTTCAACAGCGGGCGGCTGGCGTTCGCGGTCAATGCCGGCACGCTGCTGCAACCCACCAGCAAGCGCGACTACCTCAACGGCGTCAAGCTGCCGCCCCAGTTGTTTTCCCACAACGATCAATCCGATCAATGGATGGCCAGCCAGCCGGACGCCCAGCAACGGGTGGGCTGGGGTGGCCTGATCGCCGACCATCTGACCAAGCGCAATGGGGCTAGTCCCCTGCCGCTGGGCATCTCCATTGCCGGCAACAACCTGTTCCAGACCGGCCTGATCAAGGTCCCCTATATCGTCGGTACCAACGGGGTGGATCGCTTGTACGTGGTCTCCGGCAACCCCAACGACCAGCGCAGCAACCTGTTCAAGAAGATTCTGAATACGGCGGCCCTGTCCGGGCGCCTGCTGCAAAAGGAATACGCCAAAACGATCAAGGCCAGCCTGGACTTGCAAGCTACCCTGAATGAGGCGTTGAGGAACGGCTCTATCGGCTCGGGTCCATGGCCGTACAATTGGCTATCCGCCCAGTTGCAGATGGTGGCGAAACTCATCAGCCTGCGCCAGACCCTCGGCATGAGCCGCCAGGTATTTTTCGTGACCCTCGGCGGCTGGGACACCCACGACGATCAACTCGACCGCCACGCCGACCTGCTGGCCCAATTGTCCGGTTCGGTAGCCAGCTTCCATGCCGCGATGGACGAATTCGGGGTGGGCGATGCCGTGACCAGCTTCACCCTGTCCGATTTCGGCCGCACCCTGACCTCCAATGGCGATGGCACCGACCACGCCTGGGGCAATATCCACTGCGTGGCGGGCGGCGGCGTCGTGGGCGGCAAACTGTACGGCGCCTTCCCCGACCTCGCCATCGACGGGCCGGACGATGCCGGTTTCGGACGGCTGATTCCCACCACCTCGGTCGAGCAATATGCCGCCACCCTGGCGCGCTGGTTCGGCGTCACCGACGCCGACTTGCCCACGATCTTTCCGCACTTGAGCCGGTTCCCGGTGCAGGATCTCGGCTTCATGGAGTGAGCCGGCGTATCCCCCGTTTCATCACCCGCCCCGGCCTTTTTGGCTAGGGGCGGCATATGCTCTCCGCCGCCAGCCGAACGCCGGCCTATTGGCGAAAAAATCAACCTCGCCCGTACCAGCTCATGATCCTAGAAAAAGCAGTTGGACAGGAATCTACAGGATCAACAGGATGATGCGATTGATCGTAGGGGCGAATTCATTCGCACACAAAGCCCTGAATAGGCGAATGAATTCGACCCGATCATCAAGCCCGACTGCCGTTTCTAGGATGATGTGAGTTGGTGGGTAGCGATACTGTCGTCCGTGGACGGGAAGGGCCAAGACGATGGTCGTATCGAGCGGCAACAGCCGCGATGGACAGGCGGCGCTTGGCCATCTACTCCACACGCAATGGCATGGGCGCGAAGTGGCGGGTAACGATGATGAAAAAGGCGTACTGGCGATATTGGGGGAAGAGCGTTTCCGCTCTGCCACCGAAAAAAGAAACCTATCCAGGCTGGCATTTGCTGGCTTGGCATTGCTTGGATGTGGCGGCGGTGGCTTGCGCCTGGTGGGATTCGAGCCGTTCCATTCGGCGGGCTTTTTCCGCCGCATTCAATGTGGACAGCGACGGTGTACAAGCCATGGCGGAACTCAAGGCATGGGTGACGTTCTTTGTCGCCCTGCACGATCTGGGCAAGTTTGATGTGCGGTTTCAAACCAAAGCCCCGGGAGTCGCGGAAGTGCTTTGGCCTGAACTGGGTCAGAAAGTCCGTGGAATACCGCTGGATGATCGAAAGCAGTATGACCACGGCATCGGTGGGTACTGTTGGTTTTCAGCGGAAGCTCGGTCACTTCTCAACATCGAAGACGAGGGTGATTTTTACGATGCCATGGATTATTGGGCGCCGTGGATGGCAGCCATCGCAGGGCATCATGGGGAAATCATTTCGCCCAATGCAGAACTCGATGGCGTCCGAAATTTTGCAGGGCTGGAGTCGCTGGATATCGAAGCGCGAGAAGCATGGCTCACTGAGCTTGAATCCTTATTCCTTGCCCCGGTCGGTTTGTCTTTGCAGTCTCTACCGCCGCCAATCAAAAACGACCCTCGCCCCGCGCAAAACCTGATTGCCGGTTTCTGTTCGGTGGCCGATTGGCTTGGCTCCAACACCCGGTATTTTCCCTACTGCGCCGATATTCTCGAACCCGCCGCCTATTTCACTCAACGAATCGCGGACATAGCAAACAAGCAGGTGCTGCATTCTTGCGGGTTGCATGGACAAATCCTGGATTATTCCGGGATTGCTTCGTTGCTCCCGGCGGGCGAGAACCCGCGGGGTATTCAAACCATGGTGGATGCTCTGCCAGTCGAGCCGGGTTTGCTTTTGGTGGAGGCGCCCACCGGTTCCGGCAAGACCGAAGCCGCGCTCGGTTACGCCTGGCGTTTGCTGGATTCGGGCCTGGCCGATTCCATCGTGTTCGCCCTGCCCACTCAGGCCACGGCCAATGCCATGCTCAAGCGGTTGAAAGCTTTCGCCACACTGGCTTTCCAGGATGGCGCGAATATCGTGCTGGCCCACGGCAAATCGCAGTTCAATGATGACTTCAAGCGGCTAACGGAAACTGGGCGCCGTCCCACCGTCCAAGGCGAGGAAGAAGCCGCTGTCCAATGCACCGCCTGGTTGGCTCAAAGCCGCAAGCGCGCCTTCCTCGGCCAGATCGGGGTTTGCACGGTGGATCAGACCCTCCTTTCCGTACTGCCCGTTCGGCATAAGTTCGTGCGGGGCTTCGGCATCAACCGTAGCGTGCTGATCGTGGACGAGGTTCACGCCTATGACAGCTACATGACCGGCCTCTTGGAAGAAATGCTGGCCCGGCAGGCGCAAACTGGCGGTTCCGCGCTGCTGCTTTCCGCCACATTGGCCGCGAATCAACGCAAGCGCTTGGTCGAGGCATGGGGGGCCAAGAAGGTGGAAGCGTCCTCCGATTACCCGTTGTTGACCCATGTCAGGGGACAAGTCCCCGACACGCTAACACTCCCGCCTGAACACCGCCCCGAGCCTCGCACGGTCGCGATTGAATGCGTCGCCACACCCAAAGCGGAACCGGACGAATCGATGATGGCCCGCGTTATCGACGCGGCTGAGCGCGGCGCACAGGTCGTCTTGATCGTCAATCTGGTGGACGTGGCGCAGAAAGCTGCGAAGGCGTTGCGCGGCAAAACATCGATGCCGGTGGATATCTTCCACGCCCGTTACCGCTTCGAGGACCGACAGGCCAAGGAGAAGTCCGCGCTTGAACATTACGGCAAGGAAGCGGCGCGAGAAGCCGGGCGCATCCTGGTGGCAACCCAGGTGGTGGAGCAAAGCCTGGACCTCGACTTCGATTGGATGGTGACGCAGATCTGCCCGGTGGATTTGCTGTTCCAGCGACTTGGGCGGCTGCACCGGCACGAGCGGCTCCGACCGCCGGGGTTTGAGTCGCCCCGATGCACGGTACTGACGCCCGAAAGTGGGAAATATGGCGTATTCGAGTTCATCTACGGCAGTCCCCGGCTGTTGTGGCGCACCGAGCAGTTATTGAGGCAATCGGGAGGAACAATCCAATTTCCGGGTGCGTATCGGGATTGGATAGAAGCGGTGTATACCGACTGCCAATGGCAAGACAACAACGTCGAGGAGCCGACGGAGGTTTATGGCGGGCATATCGGCTGGCAGCAACAGCAGGAGCAAAAGCGCTGCGACGCAGCCCGCTACGTGAGGATGAATATCCGCGAGTTCCGGGACGATCAGGACACCGTAGCCTCCCTGACCCGAGACGAGGAAATGGGCTACACGGTGCTGCCATTGAGCGCGAACGGCAAGGCGCTCTTGGACGGGCGCAAGCTGAAGGACTTGGATGATCTGGACAAGGCCGAGGCTATCAACCTGAACGGCATTCCCGCCCCGGCGAGTTGGAAGTTCCTGAATTCGTTGGAAATGGACAAGGAGAAAGACGGCTGCCGGGTGCTACAGATGGAGCGCGAAGGGGACGGCTGGCAAGGAGTGGCGGGAGGCACCAGCTTGATTTATTCGCAGGAATACGGCCTTGCAAAAGCAGTCAAAAAGCCAGGCGGCTGATGCCGCCCGGCAACCCCACGGGCATGGGGAACATTTCCGTCCCACAGATTGGAACAACCCAAACGACGGTTCATCCCCTAGCAAGGGGAACGCTCGGCCATTCTATCATTGCGGACCATCTTGAATTGAAATATTTAATAACCCAAACGACTTGACATAAATTTAATCGGTCTCTATCATCGCCGCCTGTGTTGACTCTGGAGACCGAGACATGACCGAGTTCGTGCGTGAAATTCGAGTCTTGTTGGAAGATCTGAACAAGACTACCCCGCTTGCCATCACCGCATTGGCCTTGGTTTTGGCAATTGGATGAACGGAGGTAATTGACGTGGACCTATTAAGCAAAGCCTGGGTGCCTGTTCGCCGTAAAAACGGCCCTGCTGTTGGCAGCCTAGTCACCCTAGAAGAACTGCTTTGCGGTGAGGAAGAATGGGAAATCGCCTTGCCCCGCGATGACCTGGAAATGGCCTGCCTGCAATTGCTGATTTCCCTCACCCAGGTGATGTTTCCCCCAGAGGATAACGCCGACCTACGCAGCCGCGCCAAATCCCCGCTTGCTCCCAAGGAATTTGCCGATGGTGTGGGCAAGCTTGGCGACTGGTTCGACCTAGATCATCCGAAATGGCCGTTTATGCAAACCCGCAGCACTAAAGCAGATAAAGTCACCGGGATTCAGAAACTTCTCCTCGGACTGCCAGAGGGAAGCAATCATTGCTTTTTCAACGAAGCCCATGAAGTACAACAGATAGGTGCGCCACTCGCAGCAATTGCGCTTTTCCACCAAGGCGCGAACAGCCCGAGTTTTGGTGGAGGGCCAGGAGGCGGGTTTAAAGCGAGTTTGCGAGGAAACGCGCCCATTACAACCTTGGTTTCTGGAAATGATTTGCGTGGAACCATATGGAGAAATATTTTAACTCGGGAATATTTGTATGATCGAAGAGACGGTTATAGCTTTGATTTTTCAAAGGATAGACCTACTTGGGTAGAGCCAATCGAAAGAGATAAAACTATTTATGTGAAAGATATAGGGTTGCTTCGAGGTCTTTTTTGGCAACCGGCACGAATCGAGTTATTGAAAGATGCTTCCAAGCATATTTGCGATGTGCTTGGAGGCGAATCCGGTACAGTTTATTCGGGTTTCTTGAAAGAACCATTTGGCTATAAAGTCGATGGGTTCTGGTCGCATCCACATGGTGTGGCGACATTTGAAACAAAGAAAGGCAAGCGCGAAGAAAAGTATTTGTCCTTCACCACCACCGCTCCGGCATGGACTCAAATGACCGAATTTGTCATGCCCTTGGGTGATAAAAACAAAGACAAGAGCGGTTGCGAACCCGCGTGGCCGATTACTCAATTTGGCAAAGTATGGTATCGGCAACCGCTTCATTTAAAGGTGGGCGGATACCGTGTTGAAAATGGTGCCGCTTTACGAGAACGTCGCCACGAATTGTTCAGCCTAGCAAGCGGATGGAGTCAAGCAGGGGATAACCTCAAACACTTGGTCGATCTGGCCCTTAAAAGCCGCGATGCCTTGCGCAAAAAGCTTTTCTACGCCGGTAAAGGCAACAAGGACAAGGGCTTCAAGGGGCTAGGCGTGGGCCTTCAACAAACCGGCGAAGCCCTGTTTTTCCGCCGCACCGAACGGCTGGTGCAAAGCGCCTTGGCGGAGGTCGCTTTCGATGACGCTCAGTTCAATGCCCACCGCGAAGGCTTCGTCAATGCCCTGGCTGCAATTTGCCAAGATATTTTCAACGAACTGACCAGCACCTACGCCGCCAAGCCGGAACTCGTTCCCATCATCGCTGTGGCCCGCGCCGGGCTGGGCACCGAACTCGCCAAACTCCAACAAGAGGTACAAACCCATGGCGGATGAAAAAAACACAGGGCCGGATTTTATTAGAGCCTACAAAGGCTTTTATGGCACAGCGCAACCCGATGGCACCCGCAAAGGCGGCTTGGACAATGGAATGAAAGCGCAAATACGTCGGGCAACGGAACCCGAAGACCTACGGGATACACCTGCACTCTATGAATTATTCAAATACTTGCAAGCGCGTCCCCATGACGGCTGGCTAAGAATCGCATTCCTTCTGCCTTGGTGCGAGGACTGCGGAGATGCCAAACGCGCCGCTACCCCGCGTTTCGGCAGGCTTTTACATGAAGCCAAAATCAGCGAGCTGCGCTTGTTCCAGGTGGCCCGCTCCCGTTCCCCGCTCGACGTGATCCAACTGCGCCGCTTGGCGATCATACTTAAAGCTCCTCGGGTGGATTGGAAATCCTTTGGCTGGCTGCTTTACCGATCCGAACCGGACGGTTCCTGGAGGCGAAAATCCAAGCGCCAACTCATCGAAGACTACTACATCGCTCAACCCGCCTCTTCTGACAAACAGGAAGCCTCCCATGAACACTAAGAACTTCGTCAATTTCCATGTACTGATGTCACACAGCCCCTCCTGCCTCAACCGCGACGACGCCAATATGCAGAAAACCGCCGTGTTTGGAGGCATGACGCGGGTCAGGATTTCCAGCCAGAGCTTGAAGCGGGCTATGCGCCGCCCACCGGAAACCGGGCGGAACTATTGGGCGGAACACCTAGGCGATCCCTCGTTCCGTACACGCAGCCTGGAAAAAGCCAAGGCGGAACTGGTCGAGGCGTTGGGCGATGAATTCGACCAGAACTTGATCGAGGAAGCGGCCACGCGCTTCGTGAGAACCGTGAAATCCGCCGAAGACGCGGGCGGCGAAACCGAGGAAACGGCAACGGCTGGCGATGAAGCGGCGGAAGAGGGCAAGGTAACCGAAAAACAATTGGCTGTAGCGCCCTGGGTGAACAACGAAATCCGGGAAATCTGCCGGATTCTCAAGGAGGTCAAGGCGCAAGGTTTGAGCAATGAAGAGCGGGAAAAGGCGCTCAAGAGGGTCGGCAAAACCGAGGGCAAAGGGAAGGACAAACGGAAACTGACGGAAGCCGATTGCCTGAACGATGCGCTGAACGACAAGATTGGCAAACGCCTGAAAGAATCAGCGGAGTTGATCCGGTGCGCAATCGGCGATGCGCTCGACATCGCGCTGTTCGGTCGCATGGCGACTTCCGGCCTGATGACCAGCGTCGATGGCGCGATGGCCGTGGCCCATGTCATCACCACCCATGCCGTCGAACCGCAGGATGTGGACTGGTTCACCGCCGTGGACGACTTGACGGAGGGTTCCGGCGACAAAGGGGCTGGCCACCTCAACACCCAGCAATTCTCCGCCGGCGTCTTCTACCGCTACGCCAGCCTCAACCTCAAGCAATTGCAAGTGAACCTGGGACTGGTCGGCGACATGAAAGCGGCGGAAACCCCGGAAAGCCGCGCCCGCGCGCTCGAAATCGCCAAGCACCTGTTCCACATGCTGGCGACCATCGTGCCCTCCGCCATGCAAGGGCGGCACGCGGCTTTCAACCCGGCGGATTTCGCCATCGTCAGCTTCTCCGACCAGCCGATTTCGCTCGCTAACGCTTTTGAAGCCCCGATTCAGCGGGGACACAACGGCGGCTATCTCATTCCTTCGATGGTGGGACTGGCCGACTACTGGCGGCGCTTGAACTCGGCCTATGGCCTGAACGAAACGGCGGCGGCATTCCGGTTTGGCGAGGAGCCTTGGGAAAACGAAAAGAAAAAGCCCTGGCCGGAAAAGCTGCCCGCTTTCGACACCCTGGCCGCGCTGGAAAGCTGGATTGCCCGCGACGGCCAAGGCTGAGGGAACGGCCATGCCCAGCTTTCTCATCTTGAAACTCGATGGCCCCATGCAAGCCTGGGGCGATCACACCTTCGAGGATTTCCGGCCCAGCCGCGATTTCCCCACTCGCAGCGCCCTGCTGGGCTTGCTCGCGGCCTGCCTGGGGATAGAGCGCGAGGACGCGGAAGCCCAGGCGCAACTGGCCGGAAGCGTGGAGTTCACCGTCCGGGTGGATTTGGCCGTGACTCGCCCAGAACTGCCGGAACGCAAGGGAAAGTCGTTCGTCCGGCAATCCACCCGGCTGACGGATTTCCACACGGTGCTGGCGGCGCGTATGGTGAAACGGGAAGCCAACGGCTTGCCTAAGGCCAACCCGAATCCTGTGGTCTCGCGCCGCGAATACCTCTACGATGCCCATTTCACCGTCGCGGTAGGACAGCGCGAACCCGCCGCCTACACCCTGGAAACCATTGCCAGCCACCTGAGAAAGCCTGTTTATACCCCAAGCCTGGGACGGCGATCCTGTCCTTTGGCACGTCCATTGTTGGACGCCGAGAACTACCTGATCGAGGCGGAAAGCGGCATCGCGGCATTGGCGCAAGTGCTCCCCTTGGGGGGGCTGATTTACGCCGAAACCGACGCGCAAGAGCGCAACCCCATCGTCGTCCGTGACTTACCCATGCATAGGAAAAAACGCATGTTCGCCACCCGCAAGGTGTATGTCCACAAGCAATCGGAGGTTACCGATGTTCATCAGCCGGATTGAAGTGGCATGGGAGAAAGCGCGGAACCCTTACGATCTGCACCGCGCGGTGTGGACGCTGTTTCCCGGACAGGAAAAGGAACCCCGCGAGAAACTGGATGAGCCTCGCCAAGGCTTTCTATTCCGCGTAGAGGAGAGCCGCACCGGCCGTTCCTCGCGCCTGCTGGTTCAATCGCAAATCGAGCCGCTCGCTAAAGGGCAAGGGGCTTGGTCGTTGGGAACGCGGGAGTTCGATCCGAAGCCATCCGAGGGTCAACGGCTTGAATTCCTTCTGACGGCGAACCCGATCAAAACCATCATCGACCAAGATTATGCCGCCAAGGCCGGCAAAAAGCCCAACAAACGGGGTGAATTCAAGTGCCGAAAGCCGTTATTTCTTGAAGAGGAGCAAATCGCTTGGCTCAACAAGCAACTGGCCTATTGCGCCGTTGTGGAATCCGTGTCGGTCCAGCCGCATCCCTTGCTGTTTTTCCGGGACAAGCGGAAGAACAATGGCAAGTTGTTGACTGTCACCTTTCAAGGTCTACTTAGCGTGATCGAACCGGCGGTCCTGCGGGATCGACTCCGGAATGGTATTGGCCCCGCCAAAGCTTTCGGCTGTGGCCTGCTGCTGGCGCGGCGGGCTGACACCGAAAGGCGGCCCGAATAACTCATACCCCTGGAGCCCAGACATGAGCGCGAACCTCTACGAAACCGATCATGCCGCCTGGCTGGAGCGGCAGGCCGCGCTGTTGAAAAGCGGGTGTCTGGCCGAACTGGACAGGGAACACTTGGCCGAGGAACTGGAGTGGGAGGTGGGTAACGAGCGCCGGGAAATCTACAAGCGATTGCGTATCCTCATGGGCCACCTGCTGAAATGGCAATATCGGCCGGAGCAGCGCTCCGCTTCATGGGCCGGTACGATCAGGGTGCAACGCAAGGACCTGGGCAAGCTCCTCAAGGACAATCCCAGCCTGCGGCGGTTTCTCGCGGCGGAAGCCCTGGACGCCTACACCGACGCCGTGGATCTGGCCAGTTTCGAGACCGGCATCCCGGAAGCGGATTTTCCCGCCGAGAATCCTTACCCCCTCGATGCGCTGCTGGATAAGGATTTCTGGCCGGACTGAACGCGACCGATACGGGGCCGGCGCGCCGCCCGGCCCTTGCCTCTGCCATCCTGGAGACACCCATGCAACACGCGACCGTTTCCCTGCTGACCGAAGCCGATTACCTCGCCGGCGAGCCGTACAGCTCCATCCGCCATGAATACGTGAACGGCCATGTTTACGCGATGGCCGGGGCGAGCAAGGCGCACAACACCATTGCCGGCAACCTCTACGCGCGCCTGCGGCCGCACCTGCGCGGCTCGCCCTGCCGCGCCTACGTGGCCGACATGAGGGTGCGCGTCGAGGCGGCCCGCGCCTATTACTACCCGGATGTCGTCGTCACCTGCGCCGGGCCGGACACCGCCGCCGACACGCCCAGCGACCTCCTGACCGCCCCGGTGCTGATCGTCGAAGTCCTGTCGGAGACGACCGAGACCGTCGACCGACGGGAAAAGATGCGCGCCTATGCCCAGCTCGATAGCCTGCAAGAGTATCTGCTGGTGGACAGCCGTTCGGCGCGGGCCGAACTCTACCGCAAGCGGCCGGAAGGCGGCTGGGAGCAATGGATCGCCGCGCCGGGCGAGACGCTCCGGCTGGACAGCGTCGGCCTGGATCTGGCCGTCGATGACCTGTATGAAGATGCCGCGTTCTGAAGCACTGGCATGGCCAATCCCCTGCTTCCTCCCCTCAAGCCCATCGCCATGAAGGAGCGCATCTCCCTGGTCTTCATCGAGCGCGGCGAGATCGACGTGCTCGACGGGGCCTTCGTCGTCGTCGACCAGACCGGCGTCCGCACCCACATCCCGGTCGGCTCCATCGCCTGCATCATGCTGGAGCCCGGCACCCGCGTTTCGCACCGGGCGGCGGCGCTGGCGGCGCGGGTCGGCACCCTGCTGGTCTGGGTGGGCGAGGCCGGCGTGCGGCTGTATGCCTCCGGCCAGCCCGGCGGCGCGCGTTCCGACCGGCTGCTGTACCAGGCCAAACTGGCGCTGGACGATGACGCCCGGCTCAAGGTCGTGCGCAAGATGTATGAAATCCGCTTCGGCGAAAAGCCGCCCGAGCGGCGCAGCGTGCAGCAACTGCGCGGCATCGAGGGCGCGCGGGTGCGCAAGACCTACGAATTGCTGGCCAGGCGCTACGGCGTGGTCTGGAAGCATCGCAACTACGACGCCGAGGAATGGGGTTCCGGCGATGTGCCCAACCGCTGCATGAGCTCCGCCACCGCCTGCCTCTACGGCATCACCGAGGCCGCC
>Ga0233420_10000897_pt1 | contig 11861 bp, 10 predicted proteins | sample Watercolumn_Mata_4_FD_183009 | JGI IMG/M metagenome (GOLD analysis project Ga0233420, IMG submission 183009) | Freshwater microbial communities from Lake Matano, South Sulawesi, Indonesia - Watercolumn_Matano_2014_102_MG | ecosystem: Environmental > Aquatic > Freshwater > Lake | place...
ACTCGATGCACTACTCCCTCCCGATATGGCGGCGAAAGCGGAAGCCATTGGCGTCCGCAAAGCGAATATGAACTGGCTAAGCATGTTCACTCTGGCTGTGATGGCGGGAGCGTTCATTGCGATAGGCGCGATCTTTGCCACCACCGTTAGCGCGGATGCCGCCAGCCTGCCCTTTGGCGTGACTCGCCTTCTCGCCGGTGTTGTCTTTTCGTTAGGCTTGATCTTGGTGATCGTTGGCGGCGCAGAATTGTTCACAGGAAATAATTTAATCGTCATGGCCTGGGCGAGCGGCAAAGTGACGACACGGCAGGTGCTTCGCAATTGGCTGATTGTCTATTTGGGCAACTTCGTCGGTTCGTTTGCCACAGCAGGTTTGATGTTTATCAGTGGGCAATACTTGTTTGGCAAAGGCGCGGTGGGTCTGGCTGCGCTCAGCACCGCGAACTCAAAAACCGGACTCGATTTTATTGCGGCGATTGCTTTAGGCATTATGTGCAATGCCATTGTCTGCTTGGCGGTGTGGCTCAGTTTTAGCGCGCGCTCCACCACAGATCGCATCTTAGCGATCATCCCGACCATCGCGGCATTCGTCGCCGCCGGTTTTGAACACAGCATCGCCAATATGTATTTTATTCCCATTGGCTTGTTCATCAAAATGGGCGCGGCGCAAAGTTTTTGGGAGACGATCAAAAAGACCCCCGACGATTTTCCGTTTCTCACTTGGGATCGATTCTTCGTCAACAATCTGCTGCCCGTCACTATCGGCAATATCATCGGCGGGGCGTTGTTGGTGGGGGTGGTGTATTGGTTTGTGTATTTGAGGAAGAAATAAAACGTATTGCGTATTTCGTATAGCGTAACGGAATACGCAATACGAAATATGTACATGGAACACACGGCATGACAATTCAGCTCACTATCAACAACCAACTTCTTCAAGCCCGCGAAGGGCAAAGCCTCATCGAGATCGCCCGCGAGAATCACATCACGATTCCCATGTTGTGCTATCACAAAGATTTATCTACCGTTGGGTCGTGCCGCTTGTGCGTGGTGGAAGTGGAAGGCGCAAAGACTCCGCAAGCGGCGTGCGGGGTGATCGTTCGTGAGGGGATGAAGGTGCGAACTGAATCCGACGAACTGACTCGCGCGCGGAAAACGATCCTCGAATTACTACTTACCAATTACAGTGACGCCGACTTTACTGCGGACACCGAGTTCTTAAAATGGTGCCGACTCTACGGCGCGACTCGCCCCGAAGGATCGCTCACCCGCGTTCAACACAAAGTTAACAGCGACCCGAATCCGTTTGTGTGGGTAGACTTTAACAAATGTATTTTATGCACGCGCTGTGTGCGCGCCTGCGCCGAAGTGCAGGGACGATTCGTATGGCGCACGAGTGAGCGGGGGGCAAGCACGCAGATCGCCGCCGGATTTGGCACGACCATGCTCGAAGCGCGATGCGAATCATGCGGCGCGTGTGTTGCCTATTGCCCGACGGGTGCGCTCGATAACAAGATGTCTATGGAGGCTGGCACGCCCGACAAAGTGGTGACAACTACTTGCACGTATTGTGGCGTCGGCTGCCAATTTGATCTCAACGTGAAAGATAACAAGATCATCCGCGTCACCTCGAACCCCAATGCGCCAGTGAATGGAATGCACTTGTGCGTGAAGGGAAGATACGGTTACGATTTTGTGCATCATCCTGATAGATTGACGAAGCCGATGGTGCGGGAATATTTGTTGAAAGGGAAACAAAGGAAAGAGGGAAATAGAGGGAAATGGGTTGAGGTGGATTGGGGGACGGCGCTCGACATCACGGCGAAGAAGTTGAGGGAGACGCGTGATCAATTTGGCGGCGACAGCATCGGTGTTCTCGCTTCGGCTAAATGTTTGAACGAAGAGAATTATTTGATGCAAAAATTTGCGCGGCAGGTGATCGGGACCAATAACGTGGATCACTGCGCGCGGCTTTGACACAGCAGCACCGTCGCCGGTCTGGCGACATCCTTTGGCTCGGGCGCGATGAGCAACTCCATGGACGATGTGGCGCAGCAGGCGCAAGCGATGCTCATCATCGGCTCGAACACCACCGAGCAGCACCCCGTCTTTGGCGCGATGATCCGTCAAGCGGCGCTAAACCGCAAAATCAAACTCGTCGTCGCCGACCCGCGCAAAATTGACATCACCGAGTTTGCCACTTTGCATCTGCGTCAACGACCGGGAACTGATGTGGCGTTGATCAACGGTTTGATGTACATCATTCTGCAAAAAGGCTGGGAAGATAAAAAGTTTATCGCCGAGCGCACCGAAGGCTTTGACGAATTTAAAGCCGTTGTCGATCAATACCCGCCGCAAAAAGTTTCAGAGATCACTGGCATCGCGGTTGAGAAACTTTATGAGGCGGCAGAAATTTTGGCGACGAACAAACCGATGGCGGTGATTTGGGCGATGGGTATTACTCAACACATCGTCGGTGTGCGCAACGTGATGGACTTGGCGAATCTGCAAATGTTGTTGGGCAACATGGGCGTGCCGGGTGGCGGCGTCAACCCACTGCGCGGGCAGAACAACGTGCAGGGCGCGTGCGATATGGGCGGCTTGCCGAATGTGTATTCGGCGTATCAAGCGGTAACGAATGAAGAAGTGCGCAAGAAATTTGAGTCGGCGTGGGGCGCGGTTGCATCCGATAAAGTTGGTTTGACCGTGACCGAGATGATTCCAATGGCGGGTGAGGGCAAGATCAAAGCGCTCTATATCTTGGGCGAAGACCCGATCATGAGCGACCCTGATTCAAAACATATCCGGCAGTGTTTTGAAAAATGCGATTTCGTTGTGCTGCAAGAAATTTTTCCGTCGGAGACTTCCAAGTACGCCGATGTGTTATTACCCGGTGTGAGCTTCGCCGAAAAGACCGGCACGTTCCAACACCGAGCGGCGAATCCAAATGTGCCACAAAGCCATCGAGCCGAGTGGTGAAGCGCTTGACGATTGGCGCATTACGGCGGAACTTGCGAAAAAGATTCTTGCAGGTGGTGGTCGCACTGTAAACGGCGGCACCCACTCTGGATGGGATTACGCGAACACGGCAGAGATCATGCAAGAGATCGCATCGCTCGCGCCAAGTTATGCCGGGGTGACTCATGAGCGATTAGATCGCGGCGAGCGGTTGCAATGGCCTGTCAAGAGTCTCGATCACGCAGGCACGCCGATTCTGCATGTGGGCGCGTTCCCGCGCGGTAAGGGCAAGTTCGCGCCGATTGATCACGTCCCACCCGCCGAGCGACCTGATGATGACTACCCGATGATCTTAAGCACCGGGCGTGTGTTGTATCACTGGCATGGCGGCGAGATGACGCGCCGCGCTAAGGGTTTGATGGAAGTGTATGGTCACTCGCTGGTGGAATTGAATCCCGATGATGCGACTCGGCTCGGTTTGAACGGCAAGCGGCGTGTGCGAATCACGTCGCGGCGCGGGAAGATCGAAGCCGAAGCGTGGATCACCGATCGTGTGCCGCCGGGTATGGTCTACGCCAACTTCCACTTCCCCGAAGCGAATGCGAATGAGTTGACGATTGCCGCGCTCGATCCGGTGTCGAAGATTCCGGAGTATAAGGTGTGCGCGGTGAGGGTGGAGAGGGTTGGAGATTAGAGACTGGAGATTAGAGATTGGAGATTGAAAACGCCGAGGGTAGAGGCTCTCGGCGTTTTTGGTTTACTTACCCTCAACAATTTTAATTTCGTCGTCCGTTAAGCCATAGAGTTCGTAGACCAGTTTATCTATCCGCTCATCAAAAGCGCGAGTGTCACTCTCGATGCGATCTGTGCTTGCTTTCCCTGTGGCTTCTTGGCGTTGCTGGTGCAAGCCGAGTTGGATGTCAACACGTTGAGCAAGTTTTTGTTGAATGTCTTTGTGTTTCTGAAAATCAGGATAGGGCAGAGATAACACGTCCTTGATTGTCACTTGCGGAAAGTCGTCCTTGCTCGCCTGCGTCACTTGATTGATATACAAGTATGAAATGAGAGTGCTGTTGAGTATCCCAAGCACGACTCGCAGATCAACGGCTTCGTCCTTTGGCAGGATGCTGTAGAGATTTTTGTTGGTAATAAACGTGTCGTTGACGAGCGAAGCCATCAAGCGCTGACGGCGATTCACTAAACGCCGCAACAAAATTCGCTGTCCATCAAACCACGTAAACTCTTTGGGGCGTTCACTCATCTTGTCGTCAAATTCTATCCAGCGTTTGGTCTGGTAATTAACGGCGTAGCGATATACGTCCCCTTCGAAATAGCGATAGCTATTTGCGGACGTTTTCTTGGTTGTCAACAGATCGCTTTTGAACAATACGCCGCGTTTGATCTGAATAACATCGCCGAAGGTCAGCGGCGTTCTCTGTTGTATGACAGCCAATAATTTGACGGTGGAAGGATCGAGAACGAATTTTTTGTCGTCGGATTTTTCCCAATCTGCCTGCTTGACGCTGAGGTATTCTTCGGGTGCGAGATCGATCTTCTCGATTTTGTCTCGTTTGCCAAAGGCAAATGTTTGCACGTCGTGTTGAACATCGGGGCGGCGATTGGAAAGAACGAAGATGGTGGTGTCAACGTAAGCATCGGCGAAAATGTCGTAGGGCAGCAAAACAATTTTGTCAATTTCGTTTTGCGCGATCACTTCACGCAAGGACTGATATTCCGGTCCCCCTAACCAAGCGGAAGGCACAATGAAAGAGAACATGCCGCCCTTTTTTAGTTTTCCTAAAGCGGCTTCCATGAAACAGGTATACACGTCTTTCACGCCGCGAAAAACTTTGTAGGTCTCGCGGAAGTAAGCATATTCTTTATCGCCGAATGAAGCGCCGTAAGGCGGATTCCCGATCACAACATCAAACCCGCCCGCTTGCATGACCTCGCCAAAGCCGTCTCGTTTGTCTTCCCAATCAAACGGGCGAATCCGATCCCCGTTTTCCTCGAACAACCCCAATTGCTCATAGATGCTTCGGCTAATTAACGAATTGCCGCATCTGATGTTAGAAGCAAGTTTTGGGAGCAGCGCTTGTTTAGTCGGCAGCCCGCGCTCGCCTTCCAGCATCTTGATATACAAACTCATCATCGTGATCTCAACGGCTTGAGGATCGAGATCAACGCCGAAGATATTGTTTTGGAGAATACGGGATTTTTCCTCTAACGAAAGTTTGCGCTTGCCGCCCTCATCAGCTCCATAGAGCGCGCGTTGTTCGCTGACTTGCTTCGGCGCGTGATCATCGTGCCACTTGAGATGATAGTCCAGCAGGTATTGATACGCGCCGAGCAAAAACGATCCGCTGCCACAAGCGGGGTCAATGATTTTGATCTTGGCAATTTGCGCGGGTGATTTGCCTCTGACAAGTTCGCCGACTGTGTTCTCCACAATATAGTTCACAACATAATTGGGCGTGTAATAAACGCCATGCGCCTGACGCACTTCAGGCTTGTCTTCCACAATGGCGCGGGTCGCTGTGACGCGAATCGTCTTGCCAAGATAACGCTCGTAGATCGATCCGAGAAGTTCTACGCCGATTTGCGAGAAGTTATAGGGTTCAAGCCCGTCGTCAACGATCTCGGCGATAAGCGACGAATCCCATTTGATCTTATCAGCCGGATGTTCCTTGAAAATTTCGCCGTTGAGATCGTTATTGACATCCCGAAATAGAAGGATCAGATCAGCAGTGATAGATCGCTGCTTTCCTTCGGCTTTCCATTTGCTGGTGATGTCTCGCAAACGATTCGGGGGAAGCGCTCCGCGATCTTCGCCAATACGAATGAAGATGAGTCGGTCTAACAACACTTGCACTACGCCGTTTAAATCTGTGGGGGTGAGATGAGGATTGGTTTTGAAAACGGATTTGGCGAGTTGTTCACGCCACTGGGTGAGATCGGCAAGGAATTGTCGGTCCAACGGCACCCGCTGCCGCGCCGCCCGCGCCGAAGCAGAAATTAATTTGTCGAGACTGCCGCCGATCACCGACTCGCGGGAGAGTTGCCATAAATCTGATAACGCTTTGTCGGCGGCGTAATGGTTGTAAGTATGCGCGAAGATCAATCCCGTCTCAGGATGTTTGGGATCGGGCTTGCGTGAAGCGTCGTAAAGGCGAAACTCTTGGAAGTCAGTGACCGCCGCAAAATACACAAATTCGTCGGTGTTGTTCAACGCATACTTCTTCGCCTGCAAAATGACATCGCTGCGCGTAATGGAGATATGCGGAGCTTTGGCTTCGACAAAGAATTTTGTCCTGCCTTCAACGCGGAAATTGTAATCGGGTCTGCCCGTTGTTTGCCCGCGTTCCACAATCACGTCGCGCTCGCGCGGGTTTTCGTCGTGCCGCAAACTGATCTGCCATCCCAGCGCTTCAAACAGCGGGTCAATAAAATCTATGCGCGCCTGCGATTCAGAATACTGCGGCGACAAAAAGTATTCCTTGTTCGCCTCAAACTTGCGAACCAACTCTTCCACTTTGGCGCGGAAGGAATCGGGCGGGGTTAAATGCTTGGGCATGGCGAGATTTTATTTCCCCTTATCAAATCGCTCAATGCGTTCTTTGATCTCATTTACAATCTCACGCACCGATTTGAGATCGCTTTCGTTTAAATGATGTGCCAGTTCTTTGAGAAGCGGTTCGATCTTTGGCTGATATTCGTGCATCAGGGTCGCAATATCGTTTTCGTAGAGGCTGACGCGAGTGAAGTTGCCTTGCCGATAAAGCGATGGCAGAGCGTATAACTTGAGAAGCAACAATCCTTCAACGGTGGCGCACGGAATATCCTGCTCGGCGAAATGCCCTTGCGCCGAATAGCCTGCGCGCACTTTTTCAAAAAGGGGGTTATGCGTGAGCAGAATGTCAATTTGTAAATCGTTAAATTTGCCGCTCGCGAAATTTTCATCCTGCTCACCGATTTTTATCTCCGGCAATCGTTTCACTGAGGATAATGCCATGATCAAATCAATGTCTTCGGTGTTGCGCCCCTCAATATATTGAAGCATGGCGATTCCGCCCACTAACACGTAGTCAATTTTTCGTTCATCAAGAAGTTTAAACAGGCGAGCGACGGTTTGAATTAGATTGTCAGTCTCCATGATCTCTCCCTGATGATTCTTGAAATTGAACACAACGGCGTTGCGAATGATGGAGCCGATGTGTATTCTGGGTTGCAGAGCTAGAGTACTCATTGATGATGATTGTAGGCGGGATAATGAGAGGACGCAAGCATAAAAAAAACCTTCAAGATTTTTAAAACCTTGAAGGTCTTTCCTTTGTTTCCCTGTCTACCTGTTCCCTATTTCCCTCTTACAAATATTTCAACTTCCTCGCCTCACCCCTCAACTCGTCCCTAAACTCCGGCGCGGCGATGTTGATCAACGCTTCGGCTCGTTCCGAAATTTTCTTGCCGTATAAATCGGCGATGCCGTATTCGGTGACGATGTAGTGAATGTGATTGCGTGATGTGGTCACACCCGCGCCCACTTTGAGAGACGGCACAATCTTGCTGAAACCGCTTCCATCTTTCTTCAACAGTTTGGCGGGCAGGGCGATGATCGGGATGCCGCCCTTGGATCGCGACGCGCCGTAAATAAAATCTACTTGCCCGCCCACGCCGCTATAAAAGCGCGTGCCGATGCTGTCGGCGCACACTTGCCCCGTCAAGTCTACTTCAATCGCTGAATTGATCGCTACCATGTTGTCGTTCTGGGCGATCACAAACGGGTCGTTCACGTAATCGGATGGATGCAGTTCAACCACCGGGTTGTCGTTGACGAAGTCATACAACCTTTGCGTGCCAAGACAAAAACCCGCCACGATTTTTCCCGGATGTAAAGTTTTCTTTTCGCCAGTGATCACGCCGCGATTCACCAGATCGATCACACCGTCGGAAAATAATTCGGTGTGGACTCCCAGATCGCTGCGCGTGGTGAGCCGCTTCAACACTGCGTCGGGGATGCCGCCGATTCCAGTTTGTAGCGTTGCCCCATCGGGGATCAGAGTCGCTACGTGGTCGGCGATGCGTTCGGTGATCTCGTCGCCCGCGCCCATCGGCATCTCCGGTAATGGATAATCTACTGGAACGATCACGTCTAACTTAGAAACGTGGATGAAGGCGTCGCCTAACGTGCGCGGCATCCGCTGGTTGATCTCGGCGATGACGCAATCGGCGGCTTGCGCGGCGGGCTTGGTCACGCCGACCTCGACTCCAAACGAACAAAAGCCGTGATCATCCGGCGGCGACACCTGAATCATTACTGCGTCTAAAGGCAGTTGCCCATCGCGGAAGAGATTTGGAATCTCGGAAAGAAAACACGGCGTGAAATCTGCCCGACCATCGTTCACCGCGCCGCGCACGTTCTCGCTGATGAAGAGCGTGTTGACTCGCAGATGCCCCGCCATCTCTGGCGCAACGTAATCGGCCGAGCCAACCGTTAACACCTGCACGATCTCCACGTTGGTTAAAGCGGGCGCGCGGGTGACGAGCGCGTTCAACACCGTGCGCGGCACCGAGCAGTTGCCGCTGAGAAAGAGGCGCATGTTGGAATTGATTCGCATCACCGCTTGTTCGGCGGTCTGCACGCGGTCTTTGTAGAGTTCGAACCAATTCATGATCGAACTCCTTCGCCGCCTAATGCCGTTGAAATTATTTTTCCGTTGTGGGTAGCCACGCCACGTGCCAACGCCGGGTTCTGCGCGATCCCCGCCTCTACGCCCACGTCCATCATTAGTAAGATGAAGGGCCAGGTCGCGTTGTTCAAAGAGTGAGTCGCCGTGCGACCCATTACACCCGTCATGTTCGGCACGCAATAGTGGATCATGTTCTCGGCGATGAAGGTGGATGTGTGATGCGTGGTCGGGCGGCTGGTTTCGATGCATCCGCCCTGATCAATCGAAACGTCAATGATGATCGAGCGCGGGCGCATGGTGCGAACCATTTCTTTCGTTACCACAATCGGCGTGCGCGCGCCCGGCACCAACACCGCGCCCACCAGCACATCGGCGAAGGTGACGACTTTGCTGACGTTGAACGTATGCGAGATCATGGTGATGATGTGCGGCTCGATCTCATTTAATTTTTCAAGGCGCGTGATGTTCTTATCGAGGGCATAAACCGACGCCCCCAACGCGGCAAAGGCTCGCGCTGCAAACGTGCCGACCACCCCTGCACCCAAAATAACCACTTGGGCTGGCGGCACCCCCGGCACCCCGCCGAGCAAGATTCCTTTTCCGCCGCGATCATTTCGCAGCAATGCCGCCGCCACATTCGCCGTCATCTTTCCGGCGATCTGGCTCATCGGAGTGAGGACGGGCAGCGTGCCGTCATCTTCTTGAATCGTTTCAAGAGCGATGGCGGTGATCTTTTTCTTGAGCAGTGTTTCGAGATTGTCGGGCGAGGCAGATGCTAAATGCCAAAAGGCGGCGACGGCTTGACCTTCGCGCATCCACGGCAGCTCTTCGGTGGTGGGGCGAGACACTTTGAGAACAAGGTCGCCGCGCCCGTAAGCCTCTTCACCGGAATACACAATGTGCGCCCCGGCTTTGGCGTAATCGTCATCGCTGAATCCCGCGCCGAGTCCGGCACCGCGCTCGACGTAACACGCATGTCCGTCGGCAGTGAGTAGCTGCACGGCAGAGGTCGTTAGCCCCACGCGGCTGTCGTTCGCGCGTCGCTCGCGTGGCACGCCGATGCTGAGCTTGGTTATTTTCTTTTCGTTCATAGTGTGATCTTATCACCCTTCGCGGGCAAGCAGCGCAAGTTGCCAACTTGCGCTGCAAGGAAAGTTAACAGCCGCGCGCAATCAACCGTCGCTGACCGATGGCTGATTGTGCTAGAGGGTTATGTTGTGGTTACGAGGAGTCTTATGCCACGACTTTGACGAGGTGAGAGAATTTTGTCCCTGCCAGTTTTCCAACGAGTTCGTTGCGCGCATTGCACCACACCTCACGTACCGAGCAGGTGTCGCCCATTACGCAGCGCGATGGATCAGTGGTGCACTCGTTGAGGGCAACCGGACCATCAATCGCCTCGACGACTTCGAGCAAACTGATCTCGTCCATCGGTTTTGCTAAGGTGACGCCGCCACGGCTGCCGCGTGTGGTTCGCACCACGCCCGCCGCCGAGAGCTGCGAAATGATCTTCGCCAGAAATGTGATCGGGATATTCTGTTCGGTGGCGATGTGGCTGGTGGAGGCGCGCACCCCCTGTTCGAGTTGAGCTAAATACACCACTGCACGTACTGCATAGTCGGCTTGTCTTGTAATCTGCACACTGACCTCCTTGATTAAATAGAACAACACGATAAATCTGGTCTGACTTTACAACGAACAGAGTTCATCGCACAGTGATTAAGATCATATTTGGACAATGACGTTATGAATTGCCACTGTGTAAGCGGACAGGATCGCTCCAGAAAGTGCGTGACATCTATCTATGGCATAGAGGAATAGCCGCACTTTGCACGAGGGCGATGACACAGTATCGTTCCTACATGGAAAAGCAAGCGACGCATATTCGAGTCTTTATCGTTGACGATCACGCCAACGTGCTTAAGGCGCTTGCCTCTCAACTCGCCTCCTCCACACAAAAAATCGTGGTGGACACAGCATCGGGTGTGGAAGAAACGGTAAAGACTGTTCGCCTGTTACAACCCGATGTGATCTTGGTAGAAACCAAACGCGCCGATGGTCGAGGCTTGGAATTGGTTGAAAAGATTCGGCACAGCGGCGTGAAGTCGAAGATCGTCGTGTTGACTTCTTACTTCAACGAGTGGGAACGGGTGATGTTAGCCCGTTCGGGCGTGAAAGATTATCTGTTAAAAGACATAGGCTCGACCTGTTTGATACAGCACATCACTGCACTGGCAGTGTAAATTCCCGGAGGCGGCGTCCCCTTCGGGAATTTTTTTGTCCATCATCTCTTCAGCCCATCTTGATAACTTCTTCATACCGTTCTCTTATTCTCATCCTTAGAAAATACGGTTGATGAATAGACCGTTGACCTAAGGAGAATAATCATGAACAAAAAATGGATCGTTTCAGTAACACTGGCAACCGTCGTCGTGCTTGCCATCTCACTCACTGCCGTCGGGGTTGCCGCCGCGCAGACCCCCAACCCGCCTCGCCCCTTCAACCCGGGCGCGGGTGGATACGGACGCGGCATGATGGGCGCGGGCGGTTATGGCTTCATGGCGCAGAACGTGAACAACACCGTGATGCACGATGCGATGTTCGACTCACTTGCCAAAGCGCTCGGTCTCAGCCGCAGTGATCTCGATGCTCGCGTTGCCAAAGGCGAAACGCCCGCGCAGATCGCCTCGGCAAAGGGAATCAGCGCTGCCGACTTCAATAAGATTTGGACTGAAGCGCGCAAAGCCGGAACGGATGCCGCCGTTGCCAAAGGGCTGATCACCAAAGAGCAATCCGAGTGGATGCTTAACCGCATGAACAATCGCGGTGGTGGATACGGACCCGGCAACCACCCTTACTTTGGCACTGTGCCAACTAAATAACAATTTGATCGCAGACCTTCAAGGTTTCTAAAACTTTGAAGGTCTGCCATTCATTAAGGAGACTACAATGAACAAGACACTTCAATGGACAATCGGGATCAGCGTGATACTGCTCGTGTTAGCGATGGTGTTTTCAACCATCGCGCCGTACATCTTCCCTACTCTAGCGGGTGGGTATGGTGATTATGGAATGATGGGTGGAAGAGGCATGATGGGCGGTTATGGCGGCTTCGGCTTCATGCCGTTTGGCGGTTTCATGTTTTTGGGACCCATCCTCTTCATCGGCTTGATCGTATTAGGCGTTGTGTGGTTGGTTCGTGCGCTCACCCAGACG
>Ga0233420_10000900_pt1 | contig 11837 bp, 12 predicted proteins | sample Watercolumn_Mata_4_FD_183009 | JGI IMG/M metagenome (GOLD analysis project Ga0233420, IMG submission 183009) | Freshwater microbial communities from Lake Matano, South Sulawesi, Indonesia - Watercolumn_Matano_2014_102_MG | ecosystem: Environmental > Aquatic > Freshwater > Lake | place...
GGGCTGCGGCCCTTGAGGCGCTCCTTGTTCAGTGCAGGCGCGAGGTAACCGCCCAGATCGGCGCCATGGCAACTGGCGCAGTTCTCCTCGAAGACCTTGGCGCCGCGCTGCGCGTTGACCGCAGGGTCCTCTGCGGCCGTCGCGGCGCCCATCAGCAGCGCCAGCAGGACAGAGCCCAAGGCCTGTCTGGATCGGGTGTTTGGGGTATCAACAGTCATCATCATGGACTCCCGTAGGTGAGTGGCTCGGCATCATTATTGTCTTTCACCGTATCCGGTGGGCAAGGACGTGAAATCCTTGTTTCGCGTCGAAACGGCGAGACTGTAGCCACCTCACATCATCCTGTCAAGGAGGCTGGAGTCACCATCCTCGGCCGGGAAGACCCAGCGTAGAGATTGGGCTGTATACGCATTAGGCACCCGGAGGTCTCGATGCTGACCGAGGGTATGTTCATCAACGCCATTAGCCGGACCGTGAACCTGCCCAAGGAACTCCAGTTAGAGGAGGCGGTAACCATCAGGGAAATCCCTCACTCCCTTTGTGCGATAGCGAAGAAAAACATGCCGCCAGGCGCGTGGCTGTTACCAAAGGTCACAGTGCATCCCAGCGCTTCCAGAGTTTGCCTGACCCAGAGACGGTCAGCATAACCCCAAGTAAACGGTCCATCGTGATACCCCCCGGCATCAATCGTGAAAGCCGGGGCGTGATATCCCTGTCTGAAAAAATTGCTGGTTTCGATCACAAGCCGGCCGCCCCGGGTAAGGGCGCCAACAAGTCGCCTCAAGCCGGCCTCTGCCGCTGACTCGATACCGAAGACGCCCAGCCCGTTGCCCATGAGGAGAATGAGATCAAATTCACGCTCGGGCAATGCCTCGAAGTTGTTGGCGAAGGTCGCGGGTGCAGCAATCGTCCGGCGACAGTGATCGAGCATCAGATCACAGATATCAATGCCGTAACAGTGGACCGATGGATGTTTCTCACGCACTCGCTGGAGATGTCGACCCACTCCACAGCCCCAATCAAGCACCGAACCGTCATCTGGCAGCGTAATACCATCGAGCAGCCGATCTTCCTCTGGTCTTGTCCGTGCAAAATCCCGGCAGTCCATGTCGATGGCTGGACCATTTACCATCGACATGTGGAACGTCTGTGGTTGGCCCCCGATCGTTGCGAGCATTGCTCTTCCAAATGCGGTCATCATGTCGTGAACCCTTTTTGGTATGAAAAATGGGAACAGGATAGCCGTACAGACTGGGGGTTGATCATCTTGAGCAAAGCTAATACGCAACATGTTCGGACCCTTTTCGATTCAGTGGGTATATGCCGCGATAAACAGCCAAGTCTCAAGGCACATCGTCTTCAGGCAACCTCACCTCGTTATCCCAGTCATCATGCTTCCGCCCACGGTTGTCAATGATTGTCCTATTCACCACTCTGCCCCGCTCGATCTCGATGTGAAGTTCCTGCTCATAAACCGACTCGAAGTCCATGTGGACATATTCCAATAACTCGCCCCTGGGTACACAAAGAATCCCCGAAACCCAATCGGCCCGAATCGGTTCACCCGCGCCAAGCTGAAACCGTCCGCGTAGACCGACCAAGTAAAATTGGTCGTCCTTGATTTCCCAAGTGCCCTGATACCGGCGCCAGCATGCCGTGGAAAATATAAAGCTATCGTCCGGTTTATCCCGCGCCCTATCGGCTCCAGCCTCAAGAATGCGGGGGTGCCGCCTGGGAAGAGGCGGGCAGGCCATCATAGATGTTTTTTCACCGTCCAGAATCAGTATTTCGTGAATTTGCGCCGTCATCGGCCACTCCTTTGCGTCATAGAGATAAGTCAACAATCTGAACTCGGGTCCGGTTGAGAGACCCGCATACGCCCGGCCGGGGCGGCGCCCAATCGGGTGAAAGGGTCTTTTCGGGGGTCCCGTCATGACATTAAGCGGGGAAAACCCTCGATGCGGCAAGGCAAACCCCCAGTGGCCGGCTGGCGGAAACCCGTGACGCCTTGACGGAATCGCGATCCCGGACATGACAGGGATTATTTTGAGGCTGGTCTATGACAAAAACTCTTCTACCCGATGGATAGTATTCAGCCGCCAACCTGCCGGGCAATGCTCGGTCTGGAGGCGGAGTGAAGCTTCCCCGGCAATCAGCCTCTGGAGCGCCCACCCGGATGGCTCAGGGCAACCGCACTGGGTATCCCGCCGCGCCTTAAACCTCAAGACATTCAACAATCATGTGCGTGATCATTCATCGACCTGTCGGGGCCGTCATCCCCGCGCGCCTTCTCAAATGGGCCAGCCTGGCCAACCCCGATGGATATGGAGTGATGTATCACGACGGCCAAAAAATTGTCACCGAGAAGAACGCTTATGGGGATTACCAGGAACTGGCCGGTTTGCTGGAACCCCTGGAAACAGAGGTCGTGGTACACCTCCGTTTGGCGACGGCAGGAGAAGTTTCCTGGGAGAATACCCACCCCTTTGAAGTGCTGCCCGAACGGCTCTACCTGATGCACAACGGGACTTTCGATCGGATCGAAAGTCCCAGAGGGCGCCGTTCGGATACCTGTATTTTTGTAGAGGACCACCTCAGAAAAGTGGTGCGTAACCCGCATGACCTTGAGCGTGCCTCGGTTCAGCAACTCATAACCGACTTTGCCGGTAACGGCTCGGTGATCGTTTTCCTGGATGGCCAGGGCCGCATGATCTTTTTCAATAAAGACCTTGGCATGAACTGGAAGGGGCTATGGTTTTCCAATAGATACACTTTGAGCGGGTATGGAGCCAATCACGGGTACTCCGGTGTTACATCCCCGACAATCATGGGCCCGCCCCTCGGGACAAGCCATGCCGATAGAGGCGGAAATACCCATGACCCGAATCCATAACCTTGTCATACAGGGCCCAGGGTTGTGTTCCCTGTTCCACGAGCAGGTATTCAGGATGCGCCGCACTCGCCATCGCGACCTTTTCCAGCCATCCGCCCCAGCCAAAGCGGTCATAATTGCCCCCGCCGAAACCAAATCTTCGATCCTGTAACACCAGGCAGTATGGCGGGGAATATCCTGCATTGCCTCTGGAATACAGGGCGTCATAGGTCGCATAGGCATCCGCGCCCAGGAAGAGGATGGCCAGGCGATGCGACCCATGGTCCTCTCCCAATGCCGGATCGCGCTCCAGTATTTCCAAAAAGCCGAACGGGCCGCTCATGTGACGAAAGGGGTGATCGTCGGCCGCGAGGCGGCGGCCGATCAGGGGTAACCAGCGATCGTCACCGGGCGGCGGCAGGGGTACGGGCAAACTTGGCCGCCAGCCTCCGGGGGTCAGGTCGGGATGGCTTCAACTCGACTCGCCTGAGAGTCGTATAGCCCCGAAATGGGCTCTCCCACTCGTGTTCACCGCGTCCCTCCAAGGCGCGAATGAGGGCCTCCCGGGGCAACCCGTAATCGCAATGGATGAAGCAGTGAGCGGAGTGGGTACCGCCGAACAGTCGCACCATGTTTCCGTCATGACCCGATCCCGGGTAGAAAACTACCCTCGACTGAAAGAATCCCGTGGCCAAGTCAACTGGACAGTCCCGATTCACCGCGCCCAGCCAGGCGGGTATCGGCTCACGCTCGTCATGCGATAGATATTGGTGCAGGTTCACGGCATAATCCTCCGCCGGGTTAGCTCATCACTCACCTCCCGCACCCAGCAGAGCAGGTTGACCAACGCCATCTGCTCGGGTGTCCCGCAGGGCACGTTCAGCAGATCGGGGCTGGCCACCAGTATGGCCAGGGATTTTGCCCGGGAGAGCGAAACATTGAGGCGGTTGCGACTGAACAGGAATTCGATGTCACGCGGCAATTCCTCCGCGCTGGAAGTGGCCATAGACACGATGACCACCGGCGCTTCTTGCCCCTGGAACTTGTCCACGGTGCCGACCCGCGCCCCAACCGGCAATACGCGCCTGAGCAGGTTGACCTGCATGTTCCAGGGCGATAGCACCAGGATGTCGTCCATGGTCATGGCATGATCGACGCCTTCCCGGTCGCGATACCTCTGTCGCCGGAGCGACTCATAGAGCGCCTTGATTCGGTCGGCTTCCTCGCTGCTTTTCTGACTGCATCCGGCATGGTCGACCGGCACGAAGCTCAGCCCGCTGGCTCGCAGGGCGGGATCGGCGTCGGCGTCCAGGTTCAAGATCTGCCGTTCATTCCCGGCCGCGGCATGCAATTGGCCGTCATATACGGCGGCGGAGATGAAATCGCAGAGGTCGGGATGCAACCGCCAGGTCGAAGCTAGGAAGATGCCGCGCTCCGGCGGGATGACCGCCTGCCCGCCCAGCAGGTATTCGAGCACGGACAGCCCCGAATCGCCGGGATGATCACCCTGGATGGGCTGCCCCAACTGCATCTGATCGCCGAGCAGGACGATGTTACGGGCGCTCAGCCCCATGGCGACCAGATTGGCGACCGCGACCTGCCCCGCCTCGTCGACGAACAGATAATCCAGGCTTTGATCGAATTCAGGCCGGGAGAACAACCAGGCCGTGCCCGCCACCAGTTCTTCGTCATGCCAGGGATGGTCATTGTTGGGGATGTCGCGAATCATTCGCCCATTCAAACGCTGTTCCTCACCGCTGGATTTCTTCGCGCCCCTGAAGCGAAACCCGGCCTCCCGCGCCACCTGTTCGACCGCGTGCAACAGGTTATTGATGGCCTTGTGACTGTTGGAAGCCACGCCGACTTTCCGGCCTGCTTGCAGCAAGGCCACGATCAGATGAGAGCCGGTATAGGTCTTCCCCGTGCCCGGAGGCCCCTGGATGAAAAGGCAGGCATCATCAAGACGATGCGCGACGTCAATGATCCGCGGCAAAGGGGCCAACACCTGATCGATCAGCCGGGAACCCGGGCGGTGTCCCCGGACGGCGGGCGGCTCGCGGTGGAGATAGGCCCGCACGGCGCGGTAGCGTTCGCCGCCCTCGATCAGGGCGTCGGCAAAACGGCACAAGGCTTCACGCAGGACCCTGGCGTCAATCGGTTTACCCGCCGAGATCGCCAGGGAATCGGGCAGCGGCCAATGGGCGCCGACCCGAAAGCGGATGCGCAACGCATCCTCGTCGAGGGCGTGAATGGCGCCGGGCGGCGTTCCCAGGGTTGCCACGTTCAGGCAGGCATCACCCGCGCGGAGCTTGGAGGCTTGCTCGGGAAACGCATACTCATGAATCAGCGATCGCCCCTCCGGGACCGGGGCGCCCACCCGGTTCAGCCCGGCCAGACAATCGGGGTCCGCGAGCAGATCCTCCAGGCTGGCGTTATCGCGGCGGTCGAACAGCTTCCACCATTGCGGTTTGCTGGCCCGGCGATGGAAATCCAGCAATTGAAACATCAACGAGCGCACGGACTGTTCCGCCGTCCAGACGGCCGGGTCCTTGGGCAAATCGGCCAGGAGAGCTTGCCGGTAGACTTCGAGCCGCTGCTCCCAGCGGGTGATCGCTCCGTGGACCGGCGGTTGAGGCGCCTCGGCCGGGATCGCCCCCTCGTCCGCCAGATTCAGTTGAGGGCGCAAGCCCCACAACCATTTGCGCAGGTAATAGGTCGACTCGCAGTCCAGTCGATTGTAGTCCTCGATGTCCCGCAACAACGCTGGGTTACCCCGGTCCTCCTCAGCCCCGATGACGCCCAGATAGCGTTCGAACCAGACGATGCTGTCACCGCCCTGGGCGACCGCGCCGTTGCGTTGGTACGGCAGATAAAAGCATTCCAGCGACTTGATGGAATAGTTTTCGGTCGACGCGCGCAACCCGCGCTGGACCACGCGATAGAGATCGACCAGCCTGTTGCGGCGCAGCAGATCGTCGACCACCGCCTCGCGCGTGCCATGGCGCGACATCAGCTTTTTCAGGGCGGTCTGCTCGTAGGCGGCGTAGTGGTAGATATGGGCGTTCGGGTAACGGGCCAGCCGCTCCGCCGCGAAGTCGACGAAAGCCTCGAAGGCCTGCTTCTCCTCGGCGCGGTTCAGGGCCCAGAAGGCCTTGAAGCGGAGTTCATGAGCCTCCCGATAAGTCACCCCGAACAAATATTCCAGGCCGCCGCCTTCATGGAGGGGATCGCCTTCCATGTCGAAAAACAGGTCGCCCGCGTCGGGCGGCGGCAACAGCGCAAGGCCGTGGCGCTCGCCCGCAACCACGGGCAGCAACTCAATGCATGGCCCGCCGGTTTCCCGCGCCTGCCATTGCAGCCGGGCCTGGCTTTTCAGTTTGGCGAAGCTTTCCTGCTGCATCCGCTCGGGGCGCTCCGCATCACTGGCCTGGGCCAGACCGGCCAGTGTATTCAGCCCCTGCGTTGCCAGCTTGCGAATCTGCTGCTTCGTGATGTTGGCCACCCGGCAGAGATGATCCCGCGCGATCCACTCCTGTTCGCACACCGGCCGCCAGGCGCAGACCAGGCAATGGGCTCGGGGCGAGGCCTCGGCGCGGGCCTGCCCGTTCATGAAACTCAGAAAGCGGCTCTCCAGATGCCGGTAATAATGCAGGTAATCGCTCAAGGCATACGCGTGCTCGCTCTGTTCCGAGTCGCCGGTAACGACATGCATGTAGCGGGGCAACGAACCCTGCAGGCCGACCAGCATGACGCTGTAGCAGGTCAACTGGATGAGATAGCGCGCCTTGGCCCGATGCGCCAGTTTGGTGTCCACCACCTCGTAACTGAAGGCGCCCAGCCTGGAAGGCCGCTCGACCCGGCGCAGGAAGTCGGCGTAGCCAAAAAACCGGCCGTGGCTCAGCGCCGCCTGGTAGACGATGTCCGCACCGCTGGCCAGCGCGGCGCGGGTGGCGGCCAGTTGCGCCTCCCACGTCTGATGGGTGTCGATCTCGATCACGCCAAGCCGACCCGGTGGTGACCGCAGGGCTTCGAGATAACGGCGCTCATGGCGGATGCCCTTTTCCTGAATCAGCCGGATGTACGCATCCTCCGCGCCGGGCTCGCGCTCGCCCCGCACACGCTCGTGGTTCAGGTCGAGAATGCGCGGACAATCCAGATAATCGGCGATATCCGATGCCGAAAAGCGAAGTTCCTGATCAAAATAACGCATGATGCCGTGCTATAGCCCTTTTATCCATTCGGGCAGCCCTTTCAAAGTGTTATAAGCAATAGTATCATACGTAATTAAATCTCCCCCATGACGAACCTCGCAAAATGCTAGAACTATTCCGCCAGAAAACCCCCTTGTCCTGCCTGCTATACGGACTGCTGGAACGCTGCTTTTCGGCAGAGCGGCTGGATCGGATATTCTTGGAAAACGCACAGGAGCAATACACTAAAGACCTGTTGTTCTCGACAGTTTGCGAACTGATGCTAAGCGTCGTCCTGAAAATCCACCCCTCGGTCAACGCCGCCCACCAGAAATCCCCTAAAGTGCCGGGCGTGACCGTGTCGGCATGGTACGAGAAATTAAAAGGGGTGGAACCGCAGGTGTCGCGGGCGCTGCTGCGCGATACCTCATCCGACCTCTCGGAAATACTTGACGCGCTGGGCTTCAAACCCGACCCGTGGCTGCCTGGATACCCCGTCCGCATCCTCGACGGAAACTGCCTCGCGGCCAGCGAAAAGCGCCTTGCCGTCCATCAAAACATCAGCGGGGCGGCGCTGCCGGGCAAGTCTTTGGTGGTGTTAGACCCGGAGCGCCGCCTGATGTTGGACGTGTTTCCCTGCGAGGACGGCCACGCGCAGGAACGCCGCCTGCTCGACGCGGTGGCAGGCACGGTGCGGGCCGGCGAGGTTTGGATGGCCGACCGGAACTTCTGCACCTTGGGGTTTCTCGCCAGCCTCCGCGAGCGCCAAGCCTACGCGCTGGTGCGCCAGCACAAAAACCTGCCATTCGCCGAAGAAACCCCGTTCTCACTCGCCGAAGAGGACGCGGAGCGGCGGGTTTCAGAACAGGGCATAACCATCGCCGGTCTGAAGTATCGCCGGATTCGCGTCGAACTCGCCAAACCCACCCGCGACGGCGACTCGTCCATCGACATTATTTGCGACCTGCCGCCGGAAATACCCGCCGCCGCCATCGCCGCATTGTACCGCATGCGCTGGACTCTGGAAACCGCCTTCCAGCAGGTCGAAAAGTATTTCAACTCCGAGATCGAGACCCTGGCATACCCCAGGGCCGCCCTGTTCGGATTCGCCTTGGCGCTGGTTGCTTATAACATATTCTCGGTGATATTGTCCGCCCTAGACTGCGCCAACGAAAAGCCCGTGTCCAAGGACATATCAGGGTATTACATCGCCCACGAAATCGCCGCTACAGTCCTCACGCTAATCCAGCTTGGCGAGGGGATGGACTGGGGTTTCGTCGCCGCCTGCTCCCCGGCGGAATTCGCCGCGTGGCTGCGCGAAACCGCCTCGCACGTCCGGCTGCAAACCCTGAAAAAACATCCGCGCGGTCCGAAAAAGCCGAAATCGAAGCCGCCTTACGACCCGAAGCAGCCGCATGTCTCGACTTATCAACTACTTAAGAGCAAGACCTAGCCACTTTGAAAGGGCTGATCCATTCGGGTAAATCATTCACTTCCTGGGCAAACTGGAAACCCTCCCGCCAGTTCCCATTATCCTGCTGCCATTGCGGCAGGCGGAACCGCAAAGCCCAGCCTTGGACACGATCTTGCAATTCCTCGTAGCAAAACCGCACCGAATGTTCATCAGCCCGCACCGTCGGGTAGACAAGGCCGATCAGCCTGTTCCGCTCCGGCGCATTGCCAGGCTCTGGATTCCGCAACCAATGGCTGGCGTAGGCATACATCTGATAGAGATCCTCGCGGGAAGCGATTTTATTATCAGTGCGCGCGCGCTTCCATTTGGCGTCTAGTACGGCAACGCACTGGTTACCCGGCCCATGAATGCGGACGTCCGGCCGCATGGCATGGCCGCGCCAGTAGCCGTTGTCTTGACAAAGTGTTCGCGTGGCAGCCGGACCCCGGCCCTGCTCATAAACGGTGTACTCATTTGGGCGGGCCAATGCCAAGCGTTCCTGCATCCAGCGGGTCACGTAGCGTTCAAATACGTCGTTCATGCGCACGAAGCGTCCGAAGAGCGCCTTGGCCCCTGCCATGGGCGCGGGGGATCGCTCCCGCAAAATCCATTCGCAGGTGGGTCTGATCTCCTGGTACTGGGTCATCAATCGATCCGTGCGCCAGAGGGAAAAATCGCGCGCGATATCGGTGGAGCGCGGGATTTCATGCAGCCACTCCGCGAGGCTGGCGGCGCGCCGGCGAGTGCGAGGATGCTGGGCACGGTCTTGCACCTTGGCAATCGCGCTCCGGATGAGACGGTTTTCGGGGCGGTTGGGTGAGAACTCGTCGTAGCGGCAATAGAAGCGATACGGCGCAAGGGCATTCTGGCGCTGATTGTCACGCACCGACAAGCGGCCACGCACCGTCATCAGGTTCCCTTCCTGCTCCTGATACTGGGAGCGAATACCTCGGGCCAGCAGGCGGTCAAGCTGATCGAGAAACCGCAGGATCAACCACTCATGGAGGGGCAATTCCGCGTCATCCATGAAGGCCTGGATTTCGTTAGCGCGCAGGTTGAGATCGACGGCATAGCCCCACATCCGTTTCAAGGCGGCGCGGTTCGACGCGGCATCCTCGCGATCGGACACTTTGGGCAGGATTTCCACCTGTAGGGTTACTTTCCCCAGTTGCAGCACGCCGGAGCCGACCAGACGCCGCACCAGAATGCCGTCATGCAGGGGATGTTTGCGCGCCAGGCTCCCCCAGGAACCGTCGTACTCTCCACCATCAGGGTCGGCTTCGTTATCCTCCGAGGGTGGCGCCGAAACGAGGTTGGTGTTGATCAACGGCAACTCCTTCAGTTGCTGCATCACCCGGGTTGCCAAGGCGTTCACTTCGTCGGGATTGGCCCCGCCGCCGTTCAGTAGACGCCGCATATCATTCGGGGTATAGCCCTCGCCTTCATACAATACCAGTTTGATCATGGTGCCTTGAAATCATTATAGAGCGCGTCGACACGAAGGCTATCCTCGTCAATCTGGCCACGCTCATTGACAAATGACTGGTCACCCACCTTGAGCAGGTCATACAGTTCCTCTGGCCGATCGTGAAAGTATTCCTGCAACTGCGGAATCACTTTCTGCCGCATCACGGCGGCAAGTCCAGCGACATCATTGATACCCATGAAATAGGCATGACCGATGCAATGGTCACGCGTAAGTTCTATATTCTCAATACGCTGGTTGAGATTGGTAAGAAACCCACTCAGATTTACGCCCTCAATCTCACCCTCAAGCAAATCGGGTTGTGGGGCTAACTCCTCGAAGGTAAAGCGGCGGCGCAAGGCGGCGTCCAGCCCTATCAAGGAACGATCCGCCGTGTTCATGGTACCGATGATGTAGAGGTTCGGTGGCAGGATGAACTTCTCCCTGGTGTATGGGAGGGTCGCAAAGATAGGTTGGTGCCCGGCCTGAATTTCACCCTCTCTTCGGGCCCGCTTGGTATCCTCCACCAGGGTGATCAGTTCACCCAATATCTTCGCCACATTGCCACGGTTGATCTCATCGATGATCAAGACATAGTTGGGTATTTGAGCGTTGTTTACATTGTTGGGTGGGATGTTGCCGTTGTTGAGGTAGTTTTCTATGATGTCGTTTTGAGCTTCATTCAACAATAGATTTGGGGATTCGCCGGTCAGCCATGCATACAAGGCGCGATAGGCGATGCGCTTGAGAACGCCGGGTACGATGCTGTAATGCACCGCTCCTGCGTCATATTTAGCCTGGAGCCCTTCGACAAAGTCTTCATATGCGTAATTTTGATGGAAGGTCGTGAACTCGATGCGCCCCTGGAGGAGGTAATTGTTAAATACCACCTGGGGTACTTCTCCTTCTGGGACATTCCCTATTATATCGAGGGCTCGCTGTGTAAGTTGATAGGTCTTTCCGGTGCCGGGCGGACCATAGATAATGGTGTTGAGAATTGGCATAGGGATTAGGGATGGGGGTAGGGGAATGTAATGAATTGGAAGTCGACCTTGACCAACCCAAGGAAAAGGGTTATTTACAAGTTCATACTGATTCAATACTGCATCAGGGTTATTGAGCCAATCTGCAAAAGCCTGCACATGATTGTCAGCTAATGGAAAATAATTTTGATTTCTGTCATTCCATCTAAAATGTAGATCTTGCAATCTAAGGTTTGCCAAAAGATGTCCATTCTGTCCAATTTCTCTTACGCCTATTCTTACTTGACCCTCTATGTTTACAGGATAGATGTCAAGTCTACTCCCATGAACCGCATTAACCAAGGCAAAAAACATTTGTTGCTGTTCGTTAGTCCATGCATTGAAATACTGGTTAAAACCACCTACATTGCCAAAAGCCTGGATTATCTCATCGTCTTCCATGCCAACGCCTCTATGTGTATTAAAGATATTCGATATTAGCCAGCCTGTAGATATATTCCCGCTGAATACTGTTCAGCCAAGAAGGGAGGATAGCTGGTAGTCTAACAAAAAGGTCATACCGCAGTGAGGTACTGAAACACTAGCCAGTGTCATCCCCGGTAATCATGACTGTGCAACACCCTCGTGCGGTAAATCTTCGGCCGGAGAGCGTCTGTAACCATGCGGTGCCGCTGCATCGATCAGGCTCAACCCTGGCTTATGCTTGTTGGCCGATCGACCGATCAATGTCAGGAAAGCCCCGGTATCGGTTCTTTGGGAACTTGAATGGCAAAAAATAAGCCCAATATAAACAGATGGTTGCCAAGTCCGGCAACGCGATTTTAAAGCGAGGTGTGCCATGGCCGAGTATGTCACAATCCCTCTTGATATTGAA
>Ga0233420_10000901_pt1 | contig 11832 bp, 9 predicted proteins | sample Watercolumn_Mata_4_FD_183009 | JGI IMG/M metagenome (GOLD analysis project Ga0233420, IMG submission 183009) | Freshwater microbial communities from Lake Matano, South Sulawesi, Indonesia - Watercolumn_Matano_2014_102_MG | ecosystem: Environmental > Aquatic > Freshwater > Lake | place...
GCTTGATGATTTAAAAATAATTTTAATTTTAGTTCCTTTATTTTTTTCGCTTACAATTTCAAATTTTCCGTTCATTAGAACAGTTAATTTATATGCAATTGTTAATCCTAACCCGGCTCCTTCGAAGGGTCTTGTATAACCTTCTATCTCTTGTGTAAAGGGTGTAAGTAATCTTTCTATTTGTGACTGATGAATTCCAACACCGGTATCTTCAATTGTAATTACAACAAAATTTTCGGTTACTTCTGTTTTTAAACTGACAAATCCTTTTTCGGTATATTTAATTGAGTTATCAACCAAAGAAAGAATAATTCTTTCAAGTTTAACCCAATCAACTTCGGCAATGCAATCAATTTCCGAAAGTTCTAGCATAAAATTCAAATTCTTCTTGGCTGCATCATTTTGCATTCTCAAATAGATTTTTCTAATAACCTGATTGCAGTTCAGGTCTACTTTATCTAATTGAATTTCACCGGCTTCAATTTGAGAAACCTCGATAATGTTTGTAAAAAGATTTAGCCCTCGATGAAGAACTTCTTTCATCGAATCGATTAGATCTTTTAAAATGGTTGTATCGCCTGTTTCAATTGATTCATCTATTATTTCTGAAAATCCGATTATTGCATTAAACGGGGTTCTAATTTCATGCGACATGTTTGCAAGAAAATCTGATTTCATTTTGTTCAACTGCATTTCTTTGCTAATTGATTTTTTCAACTGTTCATGATATTCAATTTCTTTTGTAACATCTTTCATAGTTACAATATATAGTGAAGAATCCCGTTCATATGATTGTATCGAAGTAATTTTACAATCGTATTGCCTATTATCTACATACGTATATTGGAATTGAAATACGGATTTATTTTGTGTTGATAAATATTCTATTGCTGCAAGCAGTTCCTTATATAAACAAGAAGGAATTAAATTTTCGATTCTGTGTGAGTAATTAATATTTTTATCGACATTAAATACCTTGCAGAAATTATCGTTGGCGTTTTCAAAAAGAACTCCAATGCTAATCTTCTCAACAATCAAAAGCATATCGGAAATGTTATCGATTATTAGTTTTTGTTTCTTCTCGGATTTCTCAATCAATTTAGATTGATGAATATGTTCTGTTAAATTATTTCCCGTAATAATAAAACTGGTTTTTCCGTCTTCATTATCATAGATAGGGTTTAAATTGAATTCCCAATAATCGTCGGATAATTTATTTGAGAAGCATACAGCTTTTTTCCAAGGCCGGCATTGCCGCCAGGCATTTTTTAATTCTTCTATACTTTGTCTATCAAATAAACCTGAAAATAATTGAAGAATGTTCCGCCTATAAATGTTTTCGAGGTCTTTTCCAAGAATAACTTCCCATGAACGCGAAACATAATTAACATTTAATTCTTCATCAGTTACAAGAAGAGGAAGTTTGCTGTAATCAAGTGCATTGTGAAGTGATGTTATTTTATTTTCTAGTTTCTTTCTCTGATCCAGTGATTCTACAATAATTACAAAATATTGATGGCTGAGTATAGATATTCGTTCAATATTTACATTATAATTTTTATTTCCATATTCATTTTCCGAAGTTAAACATATTTCAAGATTTACATTTCTATATACACTTTCGCTAAAGCCCCGGATTAAATAAATAAATTCGGGGTTTGAATTTATTTCATTAATATCCGAATAAATATCCAGACCAAAACTGGTTTTAAAAATTTCGTTGCAAAAAACTACCTTAAGTTCCGTATCAACAATAGCAAGCGGATTGTTGTTAGGCAATTCAACATAGTTCTTGAAATCGGAATCATAAAACTCAGTCAGCTCCCGATGTGTATTTAGTTTTGACATATTTTAGATTTTATCAATCCGTATTTTTTTCAATAAAAATGAATCATCATTATGTTTTTTATCTTTTAATTCAATCAGCTTAAATGATAAATACTTTTCGAGAAAATGCATTAAGCATTTATTTATATAATCAAATTCTAACTTGAGCTGGTATTGATAGCTAAAAAATAAGCTCTGCACTTCTTCGCTGTTCAACGACAATTCATACTGGTGAAAACTTAAGCTAATTAATTTATCTGCAAATGATGTTAGCGATCCTAAATGGTCTAACGTTTTAATCAATTCTGTCCTATCATATTTTATTTCTGTGTGAAAAATCATTTTTAGATCAAATCGTATCGAATCACTCTCAATTATTTTATTTACATCAAAGTCAGTTCCGGTAAAAAGTTGTATTTCACTCTGGTTAACGTGTGTTGCAAAATCAAATCCGTCAATTTCGAAATTGATTAAAACCTTATCGTTATTCTTGTTTAATCGTTTTAATCTCCAGTTAATTGATGATAAAAATGAACTTGCAGGAGATAGTGAAACAGAATCCGATATAGACGAGTTTAGTACATGTAAAAAGTTTGAGTTCTTATTGTACCGGTTTGGCTTTGCAGAGTTTTTATAGTCTGAACCCGCCGAAATATTTAATATTCGTTCTAACATGCCTTCTCCTTCGTGGTTATTATCGATGGAAAAGACAAATAATTAAACTATTTGGTTTTAATCATTTTGCTTTCTTCTGAATAATTAACTACTTCGGGGTTTTGAAGGTGTGTTAATTCATTTACAAATGTTTTAATTCGTTCGATTGATTGATTTATGTTCGATAGGTCTTCGGTTAAACTATTTTTTTCCGTTTTGCCTAATTCATGTTCAATATTTTTAAAGGAAAGAATTAAACTGCTAAGCGGATTATTAATTTTATGACCGATAGTACACGCCATTTCAATCAGTGCTTTTGAATGCTCGATATTTCTAACTTCATTTTGAAGATTATAAATTCTTATTCCGGATCTAATTCTTGCAAGGAGTTCTTGATTTTCTACAGGTTTAACTAAAAAGTCGTCTGCGCCAACATCCAAACCCATAATTCTATCTTTAAGCGATGCACGCGCTGTTAAAATAATAAAATATGTGAGTTTATATTTATCATCTGCTTTCAAAACATTGCAAAGTGCTAACCCGTCAAGTACAGGCATAGTCCAATCTGCTAAAATAACTTTTGGAGTAAAAGTTTTTAGAACTTCAAGTGCATTTTGTCCATCAACGGCAACTTCAACTTCATAATTATTGCGGGATAGAAGTTTTTCTAAGATGAACCTTGTGTCTTTTTCGTCTTCAACTATAAGTACTTTGTCTTTCATTTTTCGAATATATCAGTTTATTTATTTTCTCAACTAATAGATTATAGTCATATATGGGTTTTGTAAAATAATCATCAGCCATGCATTCATCAAGTACATTTTCTCCAAAGGTCGAAATTGGATATGCAGTTATAAGCAAAATTGGAATATTCAAACTTCCGTACCTGCTTTTAATAATTTTTGAAAGACCTAATCCATCGAGTCGAACAGAATTGTAGAATGTATTCTTTATGTTGATGTCCATAATTATTAAATCAATTTGATGATTTTCTATTGTTGTTATTATCGAATCAAAGCTTTCTAAAATAAATACCTCCATCCCGATTTTTTTAAAAAATAATTTGTAAAAATCCTGGGAAAATAAGTCATCTTCTACAACAACAATTTTTTTAGACATGTTTATGGTTTGTTAAATTTAACAGTAAAACTAATTCTGCGGTTCACAAAGCTGTAAGGATCATTCGGATCCCTCAAACGGGTATCGGCATAACCATGAATTTCATCAATTTGTTTTTCCATTAGCCCTCCAGCAACTAATGCACGTTTTGCAGCTAATGCACGCTCGGTGCTTAATTCAAAATTTGTAAACCCGGTACCTCTATTTTGAAATTGATGGGAATCTGTATGCCCTTCAACAATCAATTTATTTGGAAGTTTTGAAATTTCTTTGCCGATTTTACCTATAAGTTTTTTGGCCGGAGGATTTAATTCACTTGTTCCAATAGCAAAGAAAACATTTTTATCGGAATCGATTAATTCTATTTTCAAACCTTCTTTTACCATTTCAATTTTTACCTGGTTTGATAAACCGAGCAGATCGGTATCTTTGGATAATTCTTCTTTCAGTTTTTCTCCCATCTTTTCGAATTCAGATTTTTCTGCTTCCTTCCTTTTCATTTCTTCTTGAATCTTCAAATCAAATGGAGTACTTGAATTCTTACCTTCAATTAAATTTTTACTTTTATTTGAAAATCCAACCGGATCTTTAAAATAACCTGTTACTGCTTCTTTAACTTTTTCGCTTTGACTAAGAATCCAAAGAACAATAAATAATGCCATCATTGCAGTAACAAAATCTGCGTAGGCAACTTTCCACGCACCGCCATGATGACCGCCGTGAACTTTTTTTATTTTCTTTATGATCGGTGCAGATTCGTTTGAAACTTCCATTACTTATCCTTTTTTCCTCTCAAAGCAGCTTCAAGTTCTTGAAATGTTGGGCGCGAATCTAAAAAGATTGTTCTCCTTGAGATTTCTGCCGCAACAAATGGTGGATTGCCTTTTGCGTAAGCAAGTATAAATGTTTTTATAATTTGTAAATCTTGAACTTTCGATTCTAACATATGTGCAATATTTGCGGCAAGCGGATTAACAAAACCATATGACAATAGAACTCCTAAAAACGTACCTACTAATGCAGCAGCTACGTGATGACCAACTTTTTCTGCGCCTTCGTTTATTGCACCCATTGTAATAATAATTCCAAGAACAGCGGCTACAATTCCTAATCCAGGTAGTGAATCACCAACACGAGCAAGTCCTTCATAAACCGGCCGATTTTCTTTTTCATATGTTTCAATTTCAGCATCCATTAATCCCTCAAGTTCATGCGGCGGAACAGAACCAGCAAGCATTACTTTCATTGTATCGCAGAAAAAACTTTTTCGATATGAATCGTGAATAAATTTTGTTGCTTTCTTAAGTATATCGCTTTTATCCGGTGCTTCAATATGTTTTTCAATTGATAGTAGTCCTTCTCTTTGTGCAATTAAAAAGAGGTCACTAAAGGCTTTCAGCATTTGTACATAATCCTCTTTTGAATTTGAATGGCTGGAAAATGTTTTTGGAATTGTGCCAATAATCTTTTTAATTAATGAAAGCGGTGAAGCAATAAGCAAACTACCAATAGCGGCACCGCCAATAGTAATGAATTCTGAAATTTGGATGAGCAGCACCAGGTTACCTCCGGGCATTGTAAATCCAATTATTACGGAAGCAATTACAACCACTATTCCAATTATGACGAACATAATTTTTCCTTAATTAACATATAAAGTTTCAATTTCATTTAATCCTTTAACTAATAGTTCGCACTTCGAGTTAATTTCTTTCCATGAATTTTGCGGAACAGATAAAATATTTTCTATTTCTTTGCACAATTCATAAATTTTTGAAAATCCTGCTGTACCGCTCGATCCTTTTAGTTCATGTAGCATTATTTTCAACAGTTCAGTATTTTTATTTGAAACTAACTTTAAGAGTGAATCCTTTTTCTGAATTATACTATTTGCAAAAAATCTTTTCAGTTCTTTACTAATTTCATCTTTTTCGACAGTTGTAAATTTTGTAACACGTTTTGCACTTACAAGAAAGTTGTGCCCAAGCACTTCATTAATACTTTTAATTAATGATTCTTTAACCAACGGTTTCGAAACAATCCTTTCTGCGCCCGCTTCCATTGCTGCAAGAACATTCATTTTATCGGTATGGCTGCTAATAACAATTACCGGAATATGTTTTAAATCTTCAAGCACTTTAAGAACGCGCAGCAATTTTATACCGTCAAGATTTGGCATTAACAAATCCATAAAGATTAGCTGGGGTTTAGTTTCAACAGCTTTTTGTAATCCTTCAAGTCCATCATTGCAAGTAATAACATCAACATCGTATTCGGATAAAAATTTCTTTAGAGAATTTCTAATAACGTCCGAATCATCAATAACTAAAATTTTTACTTTGTCGGGTTCAAAATCCATTTCTATAAAACCTTTTTAATCTTGAAGTTTTGAAGATCAACTTTGTTTTGAGTGCTTGATTTTGAAGCTGCAATTAATTGTTCTTTAACTTTTTCATAAACTTCTTTTCGATAAACTTGAACAGACTTTGGCGCATCAATTCCAATTTTAACCACAGAATCGGATAATGAAATTACTTTGAGAGTAATATCATTCCCGATTTTTATTTCTTCATTTATTTTGCGTGTAAGTATTAACATATTATTGTCCGGTGAATAAATTATAATTGACTGGATATTTATCTGAGTCTATAATTCTCTGATATCCTTCTTTTGAATTTTGATTTATGTAAACCGGTGCTTTAAGGTTTATTGTAATTTCCGATGGATTGGAATTTAATACAACAACACCAAAGGCTTCGTGATTCTCCTGCTGTGGGAATTGGTCATCTAATATTCTAATTCCAAATAGAGGAAAAGCAATTCCCGGATCATCAATTGAATTGAGCCAATAAAAAATTCCATCATCCGATTTTATAAATAAATAATTCTTAAGGTTTTCAAATCCCATTAAACCATCTTGGAATTTAATTACTTTATCTTCGGTATATTCAATTTCACCGAACTGGTAAGTGTTAATTTTCATTTTAACTCACTTTAATATTACTAAATCTACTCTTCTATTTTTTGATCTTGAATCCGGAGAATCATTAAGAGCAATAGGACGATATTCTGCATAACCAACAATAGAAACTTTATCCGGGTCTAAGCCTTGATTGTTAATTAAATAATAAGCAGTATTTAACGCACGGTCAACAGATAAATGCCAGTTTGAAGGATAACGTGAAGTACCAATTGGTGTATTATCAGTATGGCCTTCTATGCGAATATCATTAGGCAATTCTTTAATAATTCCCGCCAATCTATTCAACACTATTTTAGAATTTTCTGTTAGCACTGCTCTTCCGGGTGCAAAAAGAACATCTTCTAAAATGTGAACTATAATTCCCCTTTCGCTTTCTTCAAGCTGAATTGATTTTGAATAATGATAATCTGTAATCAGCTTTCTTAATTGATCACTAAAACTTTCTTTTGGTGTTGTAATAATTTTTGTTTCCGGATTAATCTGAACACCTGTTTCATTTCCAAAATAATTTTCTAAAGCTTCAGCTCCTTCTCTTATTGGCTCAACCATTGCATCAAGTGTGTTGTTTATTCCAGTTAGAATTTCTTTATAGCCGCCTTTATATTTGATTATATTACCTCTTTCTGAAGTTCTTCCTTCGGCTGCAGATTTAGTTAAAGAACCAACTTCGCTAATTAAATTTCTTAGTGTTTCAATTACTTTGTTCATACTTTTAGAAAGTACATCTTTATCCGATCGAACAACTGCAGTACTGGATAATTCGCCGGCGGCAATCAGCTCGGCAATGTGGCTTTGATCTTTAACAGAATTTACAATTGAAAAAAAAGATTTTTCGAGTTGGCCAATTTCATCATCATTTTTTAAATCAACAGTTACATCAACATCGCCGGTAGAAACTTGATTTGCTATATTGGTCAATTTACGGACAGGATCAAAAATAACTTTGTTAACAAACGTGCTCATTCCATACAGGCCAATAAAACAAATTGCGATGCTTATAAAAAGCACTGTTAATCTTCCGGATGAAACTGCAGAATCAATTGCAGAGAGATTCATGGAAATTACAACAGTACCAATATTATCTTTATTTGCCATTATTGGATACAGATCTATTATGCTCTCGGAATCTGAGTATGAATTAGAATTTTGTGCAATTAATTTATTTACGTTTGCTTGCTGTGCAACGTACTTTTCTTCATTATAGACGGCAAATTTGCTTCCATCTTTTTTTAACACAATCGCAAAATCGACATCTTTCATTTCTTCAAATGCTTTTAGAAGTGATGTTACAGACGATGCATCATCGAAGACTAAACTTGCGGATGAAGTCTTTGCAACCATTTGAGCAATGGCTTTTCCTTTTTCAAATAATGAATCGGTAAGTTCAGATTTTTCCTTCACTGGAAAATAGAAAAACAGAAATAAGCCGATAATTAAAAAACATAAAGATAAAACAACTTGAAATTTCTGTTTTATTTTTAGGTTGTTAAATGATTTCATTTTTACCTCAATCAATTTTATTTAATAACATCAATTCTTTGTATTTAGCTAAAAAAATTTTCTTCTGTTCGATCAATAGTATTGAAAAATGTTTTTTTGTTTACGCACTTCACACCAAATTTGTAAAAACCAAAAATAAAGCGACGATAAAGATTGTTGAATCAGTCTTCTTCAAACACACCTGGCTATTAGTTAATATTTGATTAACGAATCCTAACTTATTATCGGAGATTTTTCGATTGTTTAAAGGATTAAATGCGGTTTATTTGAAGATATTTAATTAAAAGCCGGTAAAAATTTGTTCAAATTCAATCCCTCTTGATTTGTCAATGCCTAATGTGGAAGAAGCATATTATTAGCTCACCTTATACAAAAAGTGGGATTTATAGCCACGACCTTTCTACCTCGGCTCGCCGCCGAGGCGAGACGGGATGCAGGACTTAGTGTCTTTTCTTAAATGGACTCCTTTGGAGGTGGCTCAATTAAACATTTCAGATAGTAATGATAATAATTGCTCGGAAGAAAACGGCTTTGATAAGTAATAATTCATGCCCTTGGTTAGTAATTCTTCTTTGTCTTTAGCTTCAGCGTAAGCAGTAATAGCTATTATAGGTAAATTTTGAAATTTTTCTGATTCCCTAATTTTGGCAGCAAGATCAAGTCCATCTTTACCGCGCCCTAAATTTATATCCATTAAAATCGCATCATAAGTGTAATTACTGGTAAAATAAATTGCTGAGTCTGCATCCTTAGCTAAATCAATAAAGTATAATTTTGAAAGCCATCTTGAAACAACATCTCGAGCATTTTCATCGTCTTCAACGTAGAGAATTCTTTTCTTTGATTTATTTTCTATAGGTTCTATTTTCTTTTTTTCAACAATGTACGGTTTATATTTTTCATCAATCATTTCCGAAGTCCATTCGATAAATGGAATCTCTACAGAAAATGTTGAGCCTTTAAATTCTTCACTTATCAATGAAATTGTTCCGCCTAAAAGTTCGGTATATCTTTTTGTAATTGTCAGCCCCAGTCCCGTACCTTCAAAACTTCTGTTAAGACCTTCACTCACCTGTCTAAATTCTTGCCAAATAATTTGCTGCTTATTCAAAGGTATTCCAATTCCAGTATCAGAAATGTCGAAAAGAATTTTATTTTGTTGATAGTTAATTTTTACCGATACGGTTACTCCTCCCGTTTTTGTAAATTTAATTGCATTGTTAACAAGGTTAAGCAAAATTTCTCTAAGCAATGTTTCATCTGTTTTAATCCATGGTATTTTTTGCAAAATGTTTAATTTAAGAAAGATGCCTTTTTGTTCGGCGGTTGCTCCAAATAATTCATTAATTTCAATTAATAATTCTTCAACATTAACACCTGAAAACACAACTTCCGGCTTACTTAACTCTAATTTTGTTACCGTCAAAATTTTATTTAAAGTATCAATAAATCGTTTAGAAGATTTATAAATTCCTTCTGCCATTCTTTTTTGGTCTTGATCTTCTAAATTATCCATTAATATTTCACTTAGTCCCAGAATACCTACAAATGGAGTTCTCATTTCATGACTCATGTTGGCATAGAAGTAGGATTTAACTCTATTCATTTCTTCTGCTTTTTCTTTAGCCGCTATTAATTCAATTTCTGTTTTCATGCGTTCAGAAAGTTCTTGCTGTAATGCTTCAAACAGCTGTGCATTTTTAATAGCAACGGCAGCCTGGTTTGCAATAGTTTTCATTAAACGTTCATCATGCTCGGTAAAAGCATCCGGCATATAGCTTTCAGCATTAATTGAACCAATTATTTCACCGCCAATAAATAAGGGCACACACATTTCAGATTTTACTTTTTCATCAGCAATTAGGTAATGCTCATTAGTTCTAATATTTCCCGAGCGAATTGTTTCACCGGTCTTTGTTACCCACCCGACAATTCCTTCGCCAACTTTTTTAACTATATTATTTACTCTTGCGCATTCAATTTTGAATTCATGCTCATTGAGTCCCATTTTGCTGTGTGCAAGTAGAATTAAATTATCGCCGGATTTATCTTTTAACCAAATCGAACCGCGTTCCCAAGCCATTAGTCGTTCAAGAGTATCAACAATTGTAAAGCCAACATCTTCTGGCTTAAGACTTTGTCCAAATGCACTGCTTGCCTTTTGAAGTGTTATGAGTTCATTTAATCTTCTAAGAGTTTCTTCTTCAGCCTTTTTACGTTCGGAGATATCTTTAACTGCACCAATAATAGAAACAACCTGCCCACTCTCTAATTGAGGTTTAACAACAACATTAACCCAGCGCAATTTATTGGTCTTTACATAAGATCTTAATTCAATTTCAGAAGATTTATCAGACTTAAGAGAATCTTGAATAAAGTCGAAGAATTTTTCGCGATCTTCGTGATAAATAATGCTTCTCCATTTTTCATAGTCGGAAATTTCATCTAATTCCCTTCCTGTTTGAGGGAATAAATTTTCTGAAGCCCAGCGAAGCTTAAGGTTTCCATTTTGAACATCAACAATAAATACATAGTCAGCAGTCATTTCTGTAACAATTTTATTTCTGCTTTCGCTTTCTTTTAAGGATTCCTCCATTTGTTTTCGTTTTAATGCAATCGAAATTGTATTAACTAATCCTTCAAAAAAATCTATTAACTGAGGTGTAAATTGTCCCGGACGTTTATCATTCAATTGAAGAGTTCCAATAATTTCATTTTCCGAACGGAGCGGAATAATTGCCACAGATTGATAACCGGTTTTGATACATAAATTTCTCGGATAATTTCTTGGATCTAAATTTGCGGGTAGGTCGAGAAGTTCATCTGATTGATTAGTCCAATAACTTCCGCCTTCGGTAAAATTTGGAAGTGACGGATCACTCTTTCCGGAAATGATTAATCCGCATGTACATTCTAAAATTGGTTTACCGTTTTCATCCCGTCTAATTTTACCATCTTCAAGATATGTACAAAGTGAATTTTCTCGTTTAATGAATGTTTCGGAAAAACCAATTTGCTCGTAATAAGGATAATCATCGCCTTCTTTCAAACGTAAACCGATTGCATCGTAGTTAAAAGATTTCTTAACCAAATCAATGATATCTGCAATGAGTGAATAAGTATTTCCCCTAATGTTCGACCGGTGAAGAATTTCGGCTGTAAGTTTTTGTATTTCTTCGTATTTCTTTCTCTCCGTTATATCCTGGCTTACTGTTCTAATACCAATAATTTTTCTGTTATTATCCAACAATAATTTATCTTGAATTAATACGTTAAATAATTCACCATTCTTTTTTACAAAAACTCTTTCAACATTATCGCTTACTTCTAACTTCCCGGATAATTTTTTTAACACACGCTCTTTAGATGCATCCTTATCCTGAACATTATCCCAAACATATTTGCCCAATAATTCCTCTTCAGAAAATCCCAGCATAGAGCATAAAGTTTTGTTAACTCTTGAATACTTTCCATCTGAATCCAATTCGTGATATCCAAATGGTGCATCATCAAATAATTCTTTGTAAGTATTCTTGAGGTTTAATACTTCAAGTGCAGATTTTTTCTTTTCGGTAATATCCTGCGCCATTGATATAATGAATAATTCGTCATTCAATTCAATTTTGGCAGCGGTAAATAATAAATCAACAACGCTGCCGGATTTCTGAATGAGTTTTAATTCAATTTCCTGAGCACTTCCTTGTTCGGCTAAATTTTGGATAAAAACATCGCGCAATTCAGGTGATTCC
>Ga0233420_10000903_pt1 | contig 11819 bp, 12 predicted proteins | sample Watercolumn_Mata_4_FD_183009 | JGI IMG/M metagenome (GOLD analysis project Ga0233420, IMG submission 183009) | Freshwater microbial communities from Lake Matano, South Sulawesi, Indonesia - Watercolumn_Matano_2014_102_MG | ecosystem: Environmental > Aquatic > Freshwater > Lake | place...
GGGTAAACAGCGTATCCAATCGCGGCGCGGGCGCCGGTCTCTTGCGCGAGCCGCAAAAAATCGCTCGCATCTTTCAACGCCTCACCCATACGCTCACGATTCCTGTCACCGGAAAAATTCGTTTGGGTTGGGATGATGCCACGCGCAATTATCTCACTGTTGCCAAAACGCTCGAAGACAACGGCGCGTCACTCATCGCGGTGCATGGGCGCACCAAAGCGCAAGCCTACAAAGGTGACGCCGATTGGGATGCCATCGCCGAAGTGAAAGCCGCTGTTAAGATCCCGGTGCTAGGCAGTGGCGATGTCAAAACCGTTGACGATATTGATCGCATGAAAAATCACACGCAAGTAGATGGCGTGATGATCGGGCGTGGCGCGATTGGCAACCCTTGGATTTTTGCGCGCAAGGATCGTGATGAAGTGACTCGTGCCGAAAAAATCACGCTGATGAAACGTCATCTTGCCCTCAACATGGGATTCTACGGGGACGCCGCCGTTCGATTGTTTCGCAAACACGCCGCCCGCTATATCTCTGATTCCGACACCGAGCGCGATCTGCGTTTAGCCATGTTGACCTGCGAAACACCCGAACAACTCGAATCACTCATCGAACAATACGATACGCATCACCCCTTCGGGTCACGCATCACGAATCACGCGTCACTCATTCCAGCATGACCCCTCACTTCCTAATCCGCCACATCCCCATCTACGGCGACGCAATTCTCGCGCCCATGTCGGGTTATTCCGATATGCCGTTTCGATCTATTTGTCGTGAACTCGGTTCGGCGATGAGCTACACTGAGTTTGTGCCGTCAAATGGAATCAACATCGGCGCCGAGTCGGTGCTGCGTCGCTTGTGGTTCACGCCCGAAGAGCGTCCGGTCACGTTTCAAATTTTCGGATCGGACGTGAACGAATTGGAAAAAGCGGCAAGACGAATCGAGGAAATGAATCCCGACATCATTGATCTCAACATGGGCTGCTGGGCAGATTCGGTTGCGCTGCACGGCGCGGGCGCGGGCTTGCTGTGCGCGCCGCAGAAGATCGGTGAAATTTTTAAGCGTCTCACACGCGCCGTCGGCGTCCCCGTAACGGGCAAGATCAGGCTAGGGTGGGATGAGACCTCGCGCAACTATCTCGAAGTCGCAAAAATTTTGGAAGACAACGGCGCGTCACTCATCGCTGTGCATGGGCGCACCAAAGCGCAAGCCTACAAAGGCGCCGCCGATTGGGACGCGATTGGCGAAGTGAAATCGCGCGCAAAAATTCCGGTGCTCGGCAGTGGTGACGTAAAATGCGTCGCCGATATTACACGAATGAGAGCGCACACGAATGTGGACGCCGTGATGATCGGACGCGCGGCGATTGGCAACCCCTGGATATTTGCGCGAAAAGATTCGCACGAAGTGACGTTTGAAGATCGGGCAAACATGATCCGCAAACATCTCGCCCGCTCGCTAGAATTTTACGGCGACGAGATCGGCTTTCAGTTTTTCCGCCGCCACGCGCACAAATACATTCACGCTATTCCAAATGCAAGTGAGATGCGAAATGCGTTGGCGAATGCGAGGAGTAGAGAGGAAGTTTTGGAGACACTGGAGCAGCACATTATGAGAGTTGCAGTAGAATCGAATTAAATGGGAACTCGAACTATCTCTTCGCAAATCGCTCTGCCGATGCTTGAGGTCGCGCCATCTGTCGTTCATGAGGCAAAAATTCGCGAAGCCTACGTTAACGACGGCGTAACGCCAATCAGCGCCCGCGTCGCACTCGAACTCAAATACGCATCACTGCTTACACCCACCAATGAGTTCAATCGCAAAATTGTCAGCTATCAGGCAAATAAAAACGCACGCCTTCATAATTGGCTCAAATACAAAGAGGGATTCTCCGCGCAGTTGGTCGAGACACTCATCAGCAAATTTGGCATCCAACAAGGGCAAAAAATCTTGGAGCCGTTTGCGGGATCCGCCACGACTTTACTTGTGGCAAGCGGATTAGGAATAGATGCTTTGGGAATTGAACTGTTGCCTGTATGCCATCTAGCGTGGGAAGCAAAATCAAATTACCGCCGTTATGATCTCGCCGAACTGCGCCAAGCTCTAACATGGTTGCAACAAACACCTGCCGAATGTAGTGATAAAAAATTCCCCCACTTAGTCATCACCGATTCTGCTTTCCCGTCAGGGCAAGAAGAAAAACTGATGTGGTATGCCGAACAATTCGCCGCTCAACCTTTTAGCGAACTGACTAAACTGTTATTACAACTCGTGTTAATGTCAGTATTAGAAGACATCAGTTACACGCGCAAAGATGGACAATACTTGCGTTGGGATTCGCGTTCAGAGAAGGCGCAGCAACGAGACGCAAAACGTCTGGAGAAAAATAAACCGCCGTACAAACGATTTGATAAAGGCAAAATACTTGATGTAACCGAAGCCCTCATTCGCGCTTTGAGCGAAGTTATTCGGGATATCGAATCGCTTAAACAAGACGCGCCTACAGGGCAACAAGAATTGATCGCGGGTACCGTGCTGGAAGTTTTGCCCACACTTGAAGCCGATCAGTTTGATGCGATCATCACTTCTCCGCCTTACTGTAATCGTTACGATTACACCCGCACTTACGCTTTGGAGTTGGCTTTTTTAGGCGTGGGCGAAGACGATCTAAGAAATCTGCGGCAAGAATTATTGAGCTGCACAGTCGAGAATCGTCCCAAGATCACTCGCCTGCAAGATTATTATTCATCCATTGACCGATCAGATGATTTTCGTAAGGTCATGGGGATTATTAACTCCAATCAACCTCTACAAGAAATTTTCACCGCGCTTCGGGCGCGTGAAGAAAAAGGCGAGCTCAACAATGCGGGCGTTGTCCGCATGGTGGAGGGCTACTTCACTGAACTCGCTTTCACTATTTTTGAAATGTGTCGCGTGTGTCGCTCAGGCGCGCAGCTAGCGGTTGTAAACGACAACGTGCGCTATGGTGGCGAGATGATCCCAGTTGACTTGCTGATGACCGACCTCGCTGAAAGTTTTGGCTTCCAAGCCGAAACGGTTTACGTATTGCCGCAGCGCAAAGGCAACAGCAGTCAACAAATGGGAAAATACGGGCGTGAGGCAAATCGCAAGAGTATAGTAATTTGGAGAAAGCCATGAAACCAAACGAACGCCAAGCGTGGTCGCTCGATCAAATCGCCAAGAGCGAGTTCTTTCACCAAAAGTTACACCTGTGGGGAGTGTTGGAAGTTGCAAATCAAATTGAAGCAATCAAAGGTGAGACGCTCAAATGGGATCGGGAGGAACTCGGCGTTTCCACAAAGGCGTGGGACAAAGTTATTCATCGGGGCATTAAACCCATTGTCGTCTTTGCACATCCTTCTGTATTGACTTCAACGCCTCGTGCTGTCAGCTATTACCGGATGTTGGCAATAGTATCGCAAAAATCTATGAACCGCGTTGGCGTAGCGACGGCAAAATACGAAAACGCAACCAATCTCCCCGACGATCAAATTGCGTGGAGCATTGCCCGGCATCTCAATAAGATCATCAGCCGCATCATCGAATCCGATACAGAAATTGACCCCCGCGAATTTGATCTGTGGCGCGGCATGGCGGCAGGTTCACAAGCGCAAGGCTCTTGGCAAAATGCAAAAGGCAATCAATACGAAACCCTTGTCAAAGATTTAATCGAGCGCCGCTTAACCGAGACGGGAATTCTGAAATCTGCTAAGGCAGAAGAGGGAGACGGTTTGGCAAAAAGTTTTACGCTCATTGATGAACGTGTGATCGTCTTTGCCGACGAGCCTGACGTTGCGGTTTTTAAAAATGACAAAATTATCACTGCTCTTGAGATCAAAGGCGGCATTGATATGGCAGGAGTATTAGAGCGAGTCGGCGCGGCGATCAAAAGTTTGAGCCGAGCAAAGAGCGAGAACAGCAAATCCAAAACCGTTTTGCTCGTTCAAAGCGTTTCACTCACGCCAAAGGCAAAACTCGATCTCAAAAACAACAAGAAATCCGTTAATCATTGGCTGACTATTGACGATGTATTAAGTGAAGAGCAAACCCGCGAAAAGTTTTTTGCTTGGTTGGGGATATAATCTGTGCGTCTCCCCTTCTTCGCCGTCTCCCCTCCCGGTCTTGAATCGATCACCCAACACGAACTCTTCACACTTGGCGTCAATCATCCGCGCGCGGTGAGCGGCGGTGTGGAGTTTGAGGGATTCTTGAGTCATCTCTACAAAATCAATTTGTGGTCACGCACGGCGAGCCGCGTTCTAGTTCGCATTGGGGAATTTGAAGCGAAGTCATTTGCCGAGTTGGAACGCAAAGCCGAGCAGATCAAGTGGGGAGATTTTCTAAAGGGCGGTGTCGCCACCAACGTCCGCGCAACTTGCCACAAATCTAAGCTGTATCACTCGGATGGGGTAGCAGAACGCATTGCTATCGCAATAAAATCTCAGATCGGGGAAAATCCCAAATCTCAAAATCCCAAACCCCAAAAGAGCAATCAACAATCTCCACGCGAAGCGTCTAATCTCCCATCCCAACTCGTTGTAGCGCGTCTCGATCACGACCACTGCACGATCAGTTTAGATTCTTCCGGTGATCATTTGCATCAACGGGGCTACCGGCTCGAGACAGCGAAAGCGCCGCTCAGGGAGAACATCGCCGCCGCATTGTTGCTTCAGGCGAAATATGATCCGTCGCAACCGTTGATCGATCCTTTTTGCGGTTCGGGAACATTTGCGATTGAGGCGGCGATGATGGCGCGCAAGATCGCGCCGGGGTTGAACCGCAAATTCAGTTTTACTCACTGGAAAAATTTTGATACTCAAACTTGGGGTGATCTACTGCGTGAGGCAAAGGAAAAAGTTGAGGACAAGATCGCGCCACAAATTTTCGCATCGGATCGAGATGCGGGGGCGATAGAGGCGGCAACCGCCAACGCACAACGGGCGGGAGTGGCAGAAATGATTCAATGGCGGGTGTGCGCGTTCTCATCCATCGAGCCGCCTAGTGCTCCGGGGTTGCTGATCAGCAATTTGCCTTACGGCAAACGAACGGGTGAAGATTCAGATTTAAGAAATTTGTACGCGCAGTTGGGCAAGGTGACGCGCGAGAAATTAAACGGCTGGCGGCTCGCGCTGTTGACCGACGATGCACAAAAAATAAAAGCCGCCGCGCTCGATCTCAACGTCACGTTGAAAACCGAGAACGGCGGGGTGAGAGTTGTCCTGCTACAGACTAATGACTCGCCGCTTGCCCCTCTTTGATCGCCTTCTCCACTTTGACTAACGGCAGCAACGCCAAGCCGCATATAAAGAAAAAGATGATCGAGAGAATGCCCAGGCGCAAACTGCCGAACTGTTGATTGACCAAGCCAAAGACAAACGTGCCGAGCCATGACGTGCCGCGCTCGCTGATCTCGTAGAAGCTGTAGAACTCGGCTTCTTGATCTTTGGGAATCATTTGCGCGAACAGACTACGGCTCAACGCTTGACTGCCGCCCAACACCAACGCGATCACGAATCCGAGAATCCAAAACTCTAATTGATCTTGCGGTATACCCACTGCTGCCACCACTGCCGGGTTTCGCATTCCGGCGAAGGCGTAGATCACGCACACGCTCCAGATCACCAAGCTGACCAGCACGGCGTTACGCGCCCCGATGCGATTCGCCATCCACCCAAAGCCATGCGCGCCAAGAAACGCCACGAATTGGATCATCAGAATTACCAAGATGAGATTCGTGGACGACATTTTTAATTCTTGCGCGGCAAAGATGGCGGCGATGGCGATCACCGTTTGGATGCCGTCGTTGTAGAGCAAATACGCGCCGAGATACTTCATGGCTTCGGGTAAGGCGCGCGCTTTACGCGCAATGAAAATGATCAACACAATGATCGGTCCACCGCCCGGCAGCAACGCCAATTGGATCGGGACACCGATCAACATCAGCACCGGGATCGCTAACGGCAACACCATCAACGATGTTACCAACCACGTCGGCACTTCCATGAGAGTCGCCAGTTGTTTGAAGCCAATGGTGAAATAGGATTCGCCTTGAGGCAGAGGTCGGATCGCGTGACGCGGTCTCAATGTGTTGAACGTGATCAGCGAAAACCCGATCCACCACACCCCCGCCGAAGCTAAACTGATCCGCGCGACCAACGCGCCGCTCATTCCCAACTTTTCACGGAACATGAACAGCAACAAATTGACGAGCAGCAACAACCCGCCACCGGCATAACCCATCGCGAAGCCCGACGATGAAACGCCGTCGCGTTTATCTTCACTGGCGATGCTCGGTAGATAAGCGTTGTAAAACACAATGCTCGCGCCGTAGGATACATTGCCAATCAAAAATAAAAATCCGGCGATCCAATGCCAGCCTTCAGTGATGCCGAACATAGCGATAGTCGCCACCGAGCCAAGCACGGCGAAGAACATTAGCAGCTGCTTACGCATATGCGAGTAATCGGCGAGCGCGCCCAAGATCGGCAGGAAGGTCACTTGCAGCAGCACCGAAGCCGAGATGCAGTAAGCGAAGTACGAATCAAATTTAACAGGCGTGCCAAGCAGATACACAAAGCCGTTTGCGTCTGCCGCAGCTTTAGTGATCTCGCTAAGGTAGGGACCGAGAAAGACGGTGACAACCGTGGTGCTAAAGGCAGAGTTCGCCCAGTCGTACATTGTCCAACCCCAAATTTCGCGCTTATCATTTTGTGGAACGGCTAGTGTGGCGGCTGACATAGACTCTCCTCCATGAGTGGGATAGCACTATGATAGTTGAAAAACATCAAACTTCAAACTCCAAATTCTCAACCCCAAAACTCTCATTGTTCATTGTCTCATTGTCTCATTGTTCATTGAACTTGACAATCACTCTCCCCGATACTACTATCCACGCCATGCCCCTCATTGTTGACGCGCACCAAGATCTGGCGTGGAACGCAATCACCTTCAAGCGCGATTACTCTCAATCGGCTCTGGCAATACGAGAATCAGAAAAAGGAACCGACGCCCCGATCAAAAACGGTTTATGCACCATCGGCTTGCCCGAACTTTTGCAAGGGGACGTTGCTATCGTCTTCGGCACGCTCTTTGCTTCACCTCTACGCCGCAAGATGGGCGAGTGGGATGCCATCGCCTACGCCGACTCGAATCAGGCTCACAAACTTTATTCACAACAACTCGATTACTACAACCGCCTCGTTGACGAGCATCCGCAATTCGCCCTCATCCACAACAAAAGCGATCTCGAAAATGTTTTGACGACGTGGAATGGGAACGATGGTGCAAAACGCAAAGTGGGCATCGTGCGCTTAATCGAAGGCGCGGACTGTATTCGTGAACCGCAAGAAGCGGAATGGTGGATGGAACACGGTGTGCGGATCATCGGGCTGGCGTGGACTGGCACCAAATACTCCGGTGGCACCGGCGAGCCCGCGCCGCTGACTCCTGAGGGTCGCCGTTTACTGCGCGTAATGTCTGACCTCGGCTTGATGCTCGACCTTTCACATTCCTCTGACCTATCTTTTTTTGAATCACTCGATCACTTTGAAGGAACGGTGATCGCCTCACACGCCAACCCGCGCGCCTTGTGGCTCGACGAAGTGAAAGCGCCGGAACGCGCGTTAAGCGACGACATGATCCGTCAACTCGCCGAGCATGACGGCGTGATGGGCATCGTGCCATACAACCGTTTCCTTAAGGCAACGTGGAAGGTAAGCGACGGCAAAACCTTGAGCGTGAATCACATCGCGGCGATGATGGATCACGTTTGCCAGATCACCGGCAGCGCCGATCACGTTGGCATCGGCTCTGATCTCGACGGCGGCTTCGGCGCGGAAAGCATTCCGGCAGAGATGGACACGGTTGCCGATTTGAAAAAAGTTGAAGAGGCGTTGAAGGCAAAAGGCCACAGTGACGGCGACACCGAGAAGATTATGAGCGGCAACTGGTTGAGAATTCTGCGAAAGGGTTTGCCCGCGTGAACGACATCCCTCCGCAACAAGAAGCAAGCCGCCTGGCGCGGGTCAGCATCTCCCTGATGGTCTTTGGGTTCTTCATCTTTCTCATCGGCGTCTATCCCGACCTCGTTAGACTCAATGCCAACCCGCAGGTGTTTGGCATTTTACAAATTCTCACTTTTCTTTTTGGAATGAGTTTGATGACATTGGGCAGTTATTTATTTCTCTACACCACAATCCATCACGCGCGAGAACATCGTTTGCGGCACGACGTGGGGTTGCGTTTGGTGGGAACGGGCTACGTGTTTTGCGCCGCGTCTTCCTTGGCCGATATTTTGGGCTTCGGCAGTCACAACATCACTTCCAGTGAATCCTCTTACTTGGGTCCCGTGCAAGTAGTAGGAGTGCTTATAGGTGCGACGATCATTTTGGTGGGATTGTTTCTTTACAGCATGAAAGTAGAGTGAAGGATAGCACACTATTTTTGTGCTGTCTCTCACCCAGAACCATTTTCACTTTTCGATATAATCGCTTCAACTCTGAGATCTGTCAGGTCTAAAACACCTGACAGGTCTTTTGAAACTTAGGAGACCTCTATGACTCTCGGAACAGAATCAAACCCCCTGCGCGTCGCCATCATCGGTTCGGGACCCGCCGCATTTTACGCCGCCGATCATTTACTCTCGCAAACGAATCTGGTGATCGAAGTGGATATGGTGGATCGTTTGCCCACGCCGTTCGGATTGGTGCGCGGCGGCGTCGCACCCGATCACCAAAAGATCAAATCCGTCACAAAGGCTTACGACAAAGTAGCGGCGAAACCGCGATTCCGTTTTTATGGCAACGTCGAATATGGATCACATTTCAAGTTAGATGATCTCAAACAGCACTATCATCAAATTTTATTTTCAACCGGCGCGCAAACAGATCGCCGCATGGGAATCCCAGGCGAAGATTTAAAAGGGAGTCATCCTGCCACGGAATTTGTGGCGTGGTACAACGGGCATCCCGATTATCGCGATTTTCAATTTGATCTCTCTGTCGAGCGTGTCGCCGTCGTGGGCGTTGGCAACGTGGCAATTGATGTCGCCCGGATCCTGTGCCTGACCCCCGCCGAACTCGCCAAAACCGATATTGCCGATCACGCTTACGAAGCGTTGAGCAAGAGCAACGTGAAAGAAGTGTATCTGCTCGGACGGCGTGGACCGGTGCAAGCGGCGTTCACCCTGCCCGAAATTAAAGAGGTGGGCGAGATGGAAGACGCCGACGCCATCACCCTGCCCGACGAAGTGGTGATTGACGACTTGAGCCAAGCCGAGTTAGAGAAAAGCGAGCGCGATAATCAAAAGAAAGTTGAAGTGATTAAGAGCTACGCCAACAAACAACCGACCAAGTCTCGCAAACTATTCGTGCGCTTTCTGGTTTCGCCGACGGAACTTGTAGGCGACGCCAACGGCAAAGTAGCCAAGATGAAGTTGGTTAAAAACAAATTGGTCGCCGACGACAAGGGCTACATCAGCGCGAAGGCAACCGACAAGACAGAAGAACTCAACGTGGGTTTAGTATTTCGCTCCGTTGGCTATCGCGGAGTGGCACTGCCCGACGTGCCGTTCAACGACAAAGGCGGAACGATCCTCAACGACAAGGGTCGAGTGATCGATTCAAACAAACAACAAGTCGTCGGTCTCTATGCCTCAGGCTGGATCAAGCGCGGACCGAGCGGCGTGATCGGCACGAACAAACCGGATTCGGTTGAGACGGCAAACTTGATGATCGAAGACGCTCAGAAGGGCGTGGCGTTGAATCCGTCGAAAGCAAACGCGGCTGACGCTGAAGCCTTGGTGAAATCACGCCAGCCCAAATACTTCACCTACTCCGATTGGCAAAAGTTGGATCAACTTGAAGTGGAGAACGGCAAGAAGCTGGGCAAGCCGCGAGCGAAATTTACGAAAGTGGAGGAGATGGTAAAGGCAGTGGGGAAGTAATAAACCATGACCGCTTCGCGTGAACGATGAACAAAAAACGCCGAAGGTTATTAGTCCTTCGGCGTTTTTCGTTGACAGATGATTTATAATTCTTTAGGATTGTTATGTCGCGCAAAGACGCCCTTCATGAAACCGTGAAAACAGTATTGATCCAAGAAGGTTGGACAATCACCCACGATCCTTACCTGTTCGACTCTACTCCCCAGCTATCAACAGATTTAGGAGCAGAAAGGACAATTGCGGCTGAACGCGGGCTTGAAAAAATTGCGGTGGAAGTCAAAAGTTTTTTGAACGTTTCTCAAGTAGTAGATTTGGAACGGGCGATAGGACAATACGAACTTTATCAACAACTACTGCAATGGATAACACACTAGAAAAATACAAAACCGGCATAAAAAAAGTGCTGTCCGCTTATCAAGAGCTGAAAACAGACTCTACAGATGTTGAGCTCTTATTTGACGACGAGCGTCTGCGGTATATGGCGATGCGAGTAGGGTGGCAGAAACAGAAACGCATCCACCTCTGTTTAGTTCACATTGACATTTGTGACGGGCTGATCGTCATCCAAGCAAATAATACCGAAGACGAAATTGACGTCGAACTTGTGGAAGCAGGCATTCCCCGCGAAAAGATTTGTTTGGGATGGCTTCCACTTGATGTGCGCGCCTACATCAGATCTGCCGCGTCTATTGCAGCATAAGGAGACAATTTATATGACTACCAAAGAATTACTCTTCCGCGAGATCAACAAATTGAGCGACGCGGAAATGGAAGATTTGTACCGCGTCGTGAAGGATTTTCTACGCGCCAAGTCTCGCCCAGCGAGGCGCAAAAACGGCATTATGGCAAAACTGAAGCGAGTCAAGTTCCGCGCGCCCGCGGACCTATCGCGCGATCATGATCTTTACGTGATCGGTGAGAAACATGCTTGAAAAAGTTTTTGTAGACACGATGTTTGTGCTTGCGCTCGCCAACGAAAACGATCCGTATCATGCCCAAGCAGTTGAATTAGCTGACGATTACGACGCAGAGCAATATGTGATCACTGACGCCGTGTTGTTAGAAGTTGGGAATGCACTATCACGACAACACAGGCGCGAAGCGGCAAAATTGATTGAATACTTTCTTTCGACGGACGATGTCGAAGTCGTGAGACTGACGCCTACAATGCTTGAGGATGCACTGACGCTCTACAAGAAGTATCACGACAAAACTTGGAGTTTAGTAGATTGCATCTCATTTGTTGTGATGAAACAGAAAGACATTCGTCTCGCGCTAACGTTTGATCAACATTTCAAGCAAGCCGGCTTCCGCGCGTTGATGCGTGAATAAAAACAAACCGCCGAGTCAAAGAGTGGAGGAGATGGTGAAGGCAGTGGGGAAATAGCTGTCAGGTATCTGTGACTCGGTAAAAACAAAACCTTCAAGGTCCCCAAGACCTTGAAGGTTTTTTATTGCTGGAGGTCCCCTTACCCATACAGAACCCTCACAATGGATCAATGCTAGCGGCGGTAGTGCGCGAAAACAATACTCGTGTAAAACGTGCGCCTTGCCCGATACGCTTTAAACGTTTAGGGTTTCGAGCCCGGAGCGATTTTCATCGCGACCATGTGCTGATGCCAGCGGCTTGCCACTCTCACATCAATTCACTGCTACCAACTGAACGTCATATCGCGTTCAGACTCCAGCGACGCCTTCACTCCGCCAAATCAATTGGGTGTGTTTCATTTGAGTTGAAGCAACGCGCAAAACAAAGGTTTCCAATGCCCAAAATACCGAAAACAGCCGCCCAATTATCGGGTCCAACTCATTTGAAACACACCCAAATCAATTTGCCAATTCGCTGCCTGC
>Ga0233420_10000904_pt1 | contig 11790 bp, 9 predicted proteins | sample Watercolumn_Mata_4_FD_183009 | JGI IMG/M metagenome (GOLD analysis project Ga0233420, IMG submission 183009) | Freshwater microbial communities from Lake Matano, South Sulawesi, Indonesia - Watercolumn_Matano_2014_102_MG | ecosystem: Environmental > Aquatic > Freshwater > Lake | place...
CGAGCTGCTTGTACCATTTCCTGTCGATTTTCTGTGAGCCGGGAAGGGTTGCCCACTGGCATACCCTTATGTAGCGTACAGGCGTTTTGAGTTTTCCGATTTTTTTCGTCACGGCATCGCTGATACTGCTGTCATCCGGAATTCCCGGAACGGCTGTCTTCAGGAATGCTGCGGGTTTACAGCCGTATTCGTGATCAGCAACGGGCACGACCACGGCCTGTTCTATTCCCTCGATCTCAGCCAGAACCTGCTCAATCTCTTCCGGATGCAGGTTTTCTCCACCTGAAATGAACATGTTGTCCTTCCGGCCTGTCACATGAAGGGTCGAGCTGTTGTCAAGGTTTCCGGTATCTCCGGTATGGAACCATCCCTCTTTATCGAGGGGCAGGAACAGCTTGCCTTCCCGGAGGTAGCCCTGGAAAAGGCAGGCGCCCTTCACCAGGATTTCCCCATCGTCGGCAATCCTGAGTTCCCTGAATGGAAGGAGCGATCCGCTGTTATTCAGGGTCGAACAGACCGGTTCGGATGTTGTTGCTATCTGAGAGCACATTTCCGTTGTACCGTAGCTGAGATAGGCAGGTATGCCTTCCCGGATGCATTTCTCGAGCAATGTTCCCGGTACGGCGCTTCCTCCGAGCAGCAGCGCCTTGAGCTTTCTCAGTTTCGGCAATGCTGCAGGGTTGCGCAGCAGCCGGTACAGTTGCGTGGGGACCAGTGAAAGATGGGTCACCGGAAACCGTTCAAGGCTTTTTTCAACGGTTTCGTGCAGTTCCGGAACGGCAACGGTCGAGCCGGATACAAGTGACCTGAAAAGCACGGCGTATCCTCCAACGTGGAAAAGCGGCAATGAAAGCAGCCAGCAGTCTCCAGCCTGGAGCGGCATGTTGCCTGCAGCCCCGAGTGCATTGTACCAGTGGTTTGCGAAACTGTGCAGTGCGGCTTTCGGAGTTCCCGAACTTGCAGAGGTATGCATGATGGTGAGAGGCCGGTCCATGCTGTTCTCGGAAGGAGTGAACCGGACCGGTTCGGATCCGCTGACCGGAGCAGCCATTTCGGGCAGGCTTGCCGTGGCAACCTGGCATGAACGGGGTATCAGCGACGGATCGGAGGCAAGCAGCAGGTCAGGTTGAAGAGCCGACAGTGATGCATGCAGACTTTCCGACGGGAATCGGTGATTGAGTGGCGCGCATACCAGACCGGTTCTCTGCAGGGCCATGACCATCAGTACCGATTCGGGAGTGTTCGGCGAGAGCATGGCTACGGTGCTGCCCGAGCGAAGCCCTTTTCGGTAGAGTGAACAGGCGATGCGGGATGTCATGGCGGAACAGTTCCTGAAAGAGAAGGTCTTTGCAGCCGACATCACTGCCGGGGAGGCGCCGAAAAGCAGCGAGGCACGGCTTACAAGGTCCATATCGACGTGAGCTTGATACGGCGAAGGGCAACCTCCTGACCGTTCAGGAAAAGCTGCCTGGGGTCAAGCATGGAGTCGTCAGGCCATGATGACTGCACCAGCAGGTCGTGCTTGAGAAAACGGAGGGTATCGAGACCGCATGCCGCAGGCTTCGATGACGTGCAGGCTGCCATCCAGGCATAGAAGCCGAGGCTGATACCGCTTTCGTAGGAGGAACTGAATACGCTGCGGAGATGGCGCTGCGATGCTTCAGAGGCCAGCTCCATCGTCCTTCTGATTCCGCCAAGACGTGACGGCTTCAGGATGTAGGCTCCAAGGCAATGATCCGGTATGCGGGCTGCAAGCATGGGGTCTTGCCAGAGGGTTTCGTCAAGGGCAGATGCAACTCCTGTCCGAGCATGAAACTTTTCGATCTCGGCGGGTTTGGTGAGCGGCTCCTCGATGTATCGGAGGCTTCCTCCAGGCAGGGAGCTGCAGAAAGCGCAAGCCTCACTGAACGACATGGACTGGTTCGCATCGATTCGCAGTTCGATGTCATCGCCATGGATGTCGTAGAGCGTCCGGACGATTGTCGCAACCGCACTAGCAGCAGCAGGGTTCACTTTCAGCTTGAATGCCCGATATCCCTGTCTGTAGAGCGAAACGGTCCGGGTTACCGCGGCATCATGCCCTGCCGGAAGCAGCGCATTAACCGGCACGACAGCTGCCGACTCTTGTGTCGCAAGGCTGGGCATGGTGCCGTTTTCGATGGCCTCGTAGCTCAGCATTGCCATTTCAAGCCCGGTCCGTACGGAAGGCAGAAGCGGTCCGGCAAGTGCCTTGGCAAGGTCGGCACGATATCTGGTAAGCATCTCGACCGTTTGCTGTTCGGCGGCTTGCAGTGGTTCCTGATGCAGCCCGGGGAGGGGCGCAATCTCTCCGTATGCCGTGACTGCCATGTCACTGCTTTTCAGAGCCAGCACCAGTCCCTCCCGTTGCAGCAGCCGGCGGCCTTTGACGTAGACCGGCTCTCGGAAAGGGATGATGTAGTGGTAGAGATGTGAATATGCCGCGTTCAAGGGCGTTTCGGGAATTTCGAGAAATCCGGTTTGCGTTTTTCGACAAATGCGTTTTTTCCTTCCTGTGCTTCCTCGCACATGTAGTAGAGCAGGGTGGCATTGCCTGCAAGTTCCTGCAGACCGGCCTGTCCGTCACAGTCGGCATTGAGGGCCGACTTGAGGCAACGGATCGCAAGCGGGGAATTGGCGAGAATTTCCCGGCACCACTGGACGGTTTCCTCCTCGAGGCGTTCAAGCGGGACAACGGTGTTGACCAGACCCATGGCAAGCGCTTCCGCAGCATTGTACTGCCTGCAGAGGTACCAGATTTCACGGGCTTTTTTCTGCCCGACGAGGCGAGCCATATAGCTTGCCCCCCAGCCACCGTCGAATGAACCGACTTTCGGACCAGTCTGGCCGAATACGGCGTTTTCAGCTGCAATGGTCAGGTCGCAGAGCATGTGCAATACATGGCCGCCACCTATGGCATAGCCGGCTACCATGGCGATGACGGGCTTCGGGCAAGTACGGATATCACGCTGGAAATCAAGTACGTTAAGCCGGTTGACACCCTTCGCATCGGCGTAACCGGCATATCCGCGGATTTTCTGGTCACCTCCAGAGCAGAACGCCAGATCGCCTGCGCCGGTAAGGATCACCACACCGATTGCCTGGTCGTTTCGTGCATCCGAAAGTGCCGAGATCATTTCCTCGACCGTCTGTGGCCGGAATGCATTGCGGACTTCCGGGCGGTTGATGGTGATTTTTGCCATGCCTTCGGCTTTATGGTAGAGAATATCGGTGAATTCGCCCGCAGGCATCCAAGGTACAGCACTCATAAGGAATTTTGCTCTCTGGTTAACGAAAACAGCAGGCGGTCCATAAACAACTCCCTGTTTTCAAGATGCAGGGAATGACCGCACTGTGGAAAGATATCAAGACGGCAGTTATTGCATAAATTAACCATTTGACGGCCAATCTCAACATATTTGCCGTCTTTTTCCCCGGCAAAAAAGTCCAGGGGAACAGGACATTTTTCCAGTTCTTTCCATAGGGAAGGCTGGTTTCCCGTACCCAGCGTGCGCAGGCTCATTGCCAGATGCCCTGGCAGGTTTTTTTTTCTGGCGGCCAGCACTGAGGGGTACGAAGGGAGTCCTTTCAGTTCGGCAAAAAGCGGCATGTCGTACCATGCCTCGAGAAATGCATCGAAATCAGCTTCTATCCGAACGGCGAGCCGTTCGTCGTTCTGCCGTCTCTCGAGGCGTTCCTTCTCGGTCCTGAGACCGGGTGAACCCGATATAATGACGGCTTTTCTGAACTGTCGGGGATAACGCAAGGCAAGATAGAGCGCAATGCGTCCACCCATCGAATAGCCCGCCAGAAAGAGTGGCGAGGTCTGCATGGTTTCGATTGACTGGAAAAGCAGGAGCATCTGTCTTTCGAACGATCCACCGGATGCAGGAGTCTGACCATGGCCAGGCAGATCCGGAATGATGCAGTAATAGCGGTTTTCAAGTTTTGAAGCAACAGGATGCCATTCCTCCGAGGAGCCGAGGAAGCCATGAAGGAGAACGATTCCCGGGTTGTTCCGGGATCCCATGGTCAGTATGTGCTGATTTTCCGTGGCAGCCATCAGCGGGAACCGTCGCATGCTGCAAGAGCGGTGATTTCAGACTGGAGCGCCCGGTGCAGGCTTACATTTTCCTTCCGGTTGCTCCGGACTTCGATAATGCAGCTCGCACGGTGCTTCCTGCTGCTCAGGAAAGCTGCTTCAAATTCCCGGTTCGATGCCGGCATGCTGTACGGGATACCGAACGTTGCCGCCGCATCCCGGATACTGTAATTCTGGGGGGTGCCAAAATGCGTTTCGAAAACATCGGTTTCGGCAGCAACAGGCAGGAATGAAAAGATGCCTCCGCCATTGTTGTTCAGCACCACGATCCTGAGCGGTACTGAAAGTGGCGTCAGGAGGCAAAGCGCGTTGAGGTCGTGCAGAAACGCGATATCGCCGATCAGGAGGGTGACCGGTCTGCAGAGTCCTTCTGCAAAGCCTGCAGCAGTAGAGATAATTCCGTCGATTCCGCTTGCTCCCCGGTTCATTCCTGTCATGAACGCCGGACGCTGACAGGTGGCAGCGTACAGGTCCATGTCCCTTACCGGCATGCTGTTTGAAAGAAACAGCCCTTCGGTATCATCAATGAGCGACGAGGCTATTCTCGCTGCCGAAATTTCGGAAACCGGACCATCGGGTATGCAATAACGGTCTATCGCTCCGGCAGCGTTTGTGAAAAAGTTTTCGGGAAAAGGCATGCTTTCTGCCGGCAGCGGTTCACGGCAATCCTTCAGTGCTTCAGCAATCATTGCAGGTGAGGCCTCGATGCTGAGCGTGACGTTATGGTCCGGTCCGTAACGACCCGGATACGGCTTGACGACGATATGGTGTTGAGGATTCCAGCTTCTGAGGGCAGCTCCAGGTTGCCGTGCTATAATGGGCCCTCCGAAATGGATAACCGTATCTGGACGGAACCTGTCAGGAAACTGCGACGACTGGAAGGCAAGCTGGAGCGGGTGGAACGTTTGCTCGAGCCGCAGCCCCGAGGAGAGATCTGCGTAAAGAGGAATGTTGAGCGAACGGGCGAGATTTCCCACAGCTGCTGCTTCTGTCCGGTTCGCAAGTTTTCCGGCAATTAAAAAAGGGCATTCCGATTTGGCAAGAATGTTCCGCAGAAGGGTGATGCTCTCTCTGTCTGGGGAGCTTTCATGACGTACCGGTGGGCAGAGCGGACCGGGTCCGTCTATCCAGTCGGCAACCGGAGCAAGCCACGGATCGTGCAGTTCCTGAACGACCGGTTCGAAAGGTTCCCTGAACGGGACATTCAGGTGGACTGGTCCCGGCTGAAAACCTGAGGTTCTTGACACGGCATGATCGATCGTCGAGATAACCGATCGCAGCGGTATGTCGGAGGATGGTTCTGGAAGCCGGAAATTCCATCGGGTGTAAGTGCCGAACATGCCGAACTGCTGAATTGTCTGGTTTGCACCGGTTTCAAGCAGCTCGAACGGCCTGTCAGCCGAAAGGATCAGCATGGGTTGGCTGTCCATCGACGCTTCGACCACGGCAGGGTAGTAATTTGCCACCGCCGTTCCCGAAGTACAGATCAAGACGGCAGGCTTGGCTGCCGAACGAGCATAGCCGAGAGCGAAAAAACCCGCCGATCGTTCGTCGGGAAATATTTTCCACGAGGCGCCCGGATGACGTGCAACAGCAACGGTGAGCGGTGCGGAACGTGAACCGGGGGAAATGCAGAAAAAATCAGCTCCAAGCCGGACAAGCTCCTCGATAATGATCCGGCTCCAGAGAGAGGTGATTTCCCGGTTGTTCATGCGTGATGTCCCATTATTGCCATGATGTCCCCGATTTTCTGTTCAACTTCCTCCCACTCCATATCCGGATCGGAGCCTCTGACAAGTCCGGCTCCCGAGTAGAGGCTTGTGGTTTTTTCATTGACCAGCGCTGAACGGATGCCTACGGAGAATTCCGCACTGTCACGGCTGATCCACCCCACTGGCGCGGCATACCACCCTCTGCAGAAAGGTTCGAGATCCATGATGTGCTGCATTGCATCCTCTTTTGGCACTCCGCCGACTGCAGGAGTCGGGTGGAGGAGCGAAAGAATGATACTGTCGCTGCAGCATTCCGGTTTCAGTCTTGCCGTACAGCGTGTATAGAGGTGAGCGAGGCGGTTCAGCTGGAGGACCCGGAGATTTGCCTCCATTTCGACAGTGTCTGAAACCGGTTGCAGTTCCCTGTAGATGGTATCCTTGACAAAACCGTGCTCCCTGATGTCTTTTTCAGAATTGAGCAGCATTTCCGATGCCAGTATGTCGCCTCCGTTGATGGTTTCCTTCATGCAGGTTCCGGCAAGGGCTTCGGTGTGCATGACATAACCGTTCCTGGAGTAAAGCCGTTCGGGAGTGAAGCTGATGAATGCGCGGTTTTTTTCTGGTTCGAGATAGAAACGGTAGGTTGAGTTCTGCGGATACGGATAACGAACAAGATAGAGCATCGGTGAGAAGCTGCGGCTGAATTCAAGAACGGTCCTGCGGGCAAGCATGATCTTGTCCATCGTTCCTGATTCAAACAGCCCGAGGGCTTTTCTGCACTGTTCCGTCCAGAGGTTTCTGTCCGGCATACAGGTGATCTGCCTGATTTCAGGAAGCACCTCCTGTGTGGCGGCAGTTTCCGGCCTCAATGCATCAAGTGCCGCAAGCAGTTCCCCGGTCTTTTTCTTGAACTCGGAGGACGTTTCGATCCAGAGGTGGCAACTGATGTTGCAGCATTCGTTTTCGACAGTAATCTGGATCAGGGGAAGCACGAACATGAACGACGGGAATTTATCCCACGTTCCGTCCTGTATTTCCATGTTGTTGAACCGGAATCCGCCAACGTACCGGACCGAAGGGTCTTTCAAGAGAAGGTTTCTGACAAGCAACTGAAAGCTTTCCCCGTTCGGAACAACCTCGTTGTAGCTAATACTGTCGGCGGCACCTATTCCGGCAATGGTAAAGTTTTTTTCCCGGTTCATCCAGTACACCCTCGGAAAAATTTCCTGGCTGTCAAGCCACAGGAGCGGCTCTGAGGAGTGCAGTGACTGGCGGAAGGTATACAAACCGGGAGTTGTCGATCCGGTGGAAGTGGTGTATGCGAGAATCTCCTTGCGGAGTGCGGCAATAGCCCTGTCTATCGGCAACGGTTCCTGATCAGGTATGATAATGTTCTGCTGTTCACTCATAAACATTTATCGCCATTATGACATGCTCTGAAAGGTTCTGTTCCGGGTTTCTGAAGGGACCTCGTCCCGGGGTGTCCGTGCTGCCATTCTACGGTTTTTGGACGGCGCGATCAAGCCTGGCAATATTCCGGGCTGTCCGGCAAGGATAGCTCCTGTCAGCGTTCTCTGGTATCAGCCCGTTTAAAATGATTTTTCAGAGAGACGGCAAGATAATTGTTTTTCTTTACAAGCAACTCATAAATTTCTTCTGCTTCCTTCTGCCTTCCGGTGCGGATGTAACAGATTCCGAGATTGTAGTAGGCTTCGTCGAACGAGATGCTGTTTGCGACGGACCTGCGGTAGGCGTCAATAGCCTTGCCGTACTCCTGCATCTGCAGGAAGACGTTGCCAAGGTCGTAATTTCTCAGGGAATCGTCCGGAGAGAGCGCCTGGTATTTTTTGAAATACACCAGAGCGTCCGGATAGTTTCCCTGGTTGAAACAGGTCGCTCCAAGAGCAGGGAAGACCTTCTCGAAAGCCGGATTGACGGCGAGTGCTTTGCGGTAAGCCTCCTCGGCCTTGGGGTATTGCTGATATCGGGCATAGGCATTGCCCAGGCGAAACCAGGCTTCTGCATCGTCCGGCTTTTTCCAGACCTGCTGCCGGAGTGTGTCGATTTCCTTTGAGGCAGTTCCGGAGCATGATGAAAAAAGAACCATGCCTGCAATCAGGATGAGCAAGAGAAATGGCTTCGGTACTTCCCGGAAATGTTTTCGTATAGGAGTCATAGAAAATTAATATAATTACTCACGGAGTTATCTGCCAATTCCTCTTGTAACGGCAGCGTATCTCAGGACGTTTCCTTCAAAATCCAATACCGCTTCAATTATGAAAAAAGAATTCAGGGTTTCCGGCATGAATTGTACCGGATGTGAAATACTTGTGACAGAAGCGCTCGAAGAGATCGATGGTGTTGATGCGGTACGGGCGTCACATGCCGAAGGTGTCGTGGATGTCGAATATGATCCTGAAAAGATCGATGCATCCTCCATCGCAACCGTTATCGGTGCACAGGGTTTCAAGGTTATATCTTAGCATTCCACTATAAGTTGCAACAATCCATGGCTTGTGAAAAATCAGGACGCCTTGCTGTGCTTATCGATGCTGACAACACCCAGCCGTCCATTATCGAGGGTATTCTTTCGGAGATTGCACAGTATGGCACGGCAAGCGTCAGGAGAATATACGGGGACTGGACCTCTACGGCACTGAAAAGCTGGAAGGAACTGCTGCTTCAGCATTCGATTCAGCCGATCCAGCAGTTCGGGTACACGAAAGGCAAGAATGCTACCGACAGCGCCATGATCATCGATGCCATGGACCTTCTTTATACCGGGAAATTTGACGGCTTCTGTATTGTCTCCAGTGACAGCGATTTCACAAAGCTGGCATCGAGGCTGCGAGAGTCCGGACTGACGGTGTATGGTTTCGGTGAAAAAAAGACGCCGTCTCCCTTTGTTTCGGCATGTGACAAGTTCATCTATACCGAGCTGCTCCGGGCAAAAATCAACGAAAACGAGGTCATTGTCAAAAAAACCGCTGTGGAGCTTAAAATGGACAGCAAGCTTGTCAGGTTGCTCAGAAATGCTGTGGAATCCTCTTCCGACGAAAGCGGTTGGGTGCACCTGGCTACTCTTGGTGCAACCATTGCAAAGCAGTTGCCTGAATTTGACCCCCGCAATTACGGTTACAGCAAACTCGGCGAGCTGATCAGGGCAACTACCTTGTTTGAGGTCAACGAACGTCTGATCGGTGAAGGCCCTTCCAGAGCGGTCTATGTCAGGGATAAACGCAAAAAAAACGAATCATGAAACACGCTCATTCAAGACCATATTCCGTTTTCGGCAAATTTCCGATGCCTCTCGCTCTCTTTTGCGTCTTTGCGTTTCTTTTTGCTGGAAAGACCGTTTTCGCGACGGATATTCCTGGGTCGAAAGACAGTCCCCTCTTGAAGCGGTTTGCCGGATCGGAAATTATCGGTTATCAGGTGAAAGGTTTCGATGAATACGAACTGCAGACCTCCACGTTTGTTCGCTATAATCTTGAAACGAAAAAAAGGGAATTTGCCCGGCCACCCCTGAAACCAGAAGGCCGGTTGACGAGGATCTGGTATGAAGCTCCTGGAGATACCGGGGCTCTTGAGGTGTACCGTAATTATCTCAACGAGTTGCGTTCGAGCGGTTTCGTTATGCTCTATGATTCCCGCAAGGATCCTGCCGCAACAAAGTGGACGAATTATCTTGCTCCTTTCGGTGCTCTCGACCTTGCCACGAACAGAAGCAATTATGTGTTTTTTGCTGCAGAGAGAAGCGGAATCTGTGTCGCAAGTGCCAAAAAAAAGCGGCCTGAAGGGGATGTCTATGTCTATCTTACCGTCATCGAATGGGGAAAGGATGACCGGGTCTACAAGGCCAGAAGAGGTGCATATGCTGCAATTGACATTGTCGAAACCCGACCCATGCAGCAGAAAATGGTGACGGTGAGCGCCGATGACATGTCGAGGGCGATCGCTTCAAGCGGAAGCGTGTCGCTTTACGGCATCTTTTTCGATACCAACCGTTCAGAGATAAAGCCGGCTTCGAAACCGGCTCTTTCTGAGATTGCCAGGCTGCTGAAAAATCAGCCGGCTCTCAAGCTGCATGTCGTCGGGCATACCGATAATATCGGCGGCTACGAGTTCAACGTTTCGCTCTCGAAACGCCGTGCAGATGCCGTGGTCGCTGCGCTTCAGAAAGAGTACGGGATTGCCCCATCCAGGCTGACGGCTAACGGTGTGGCCTATCTGGCACCTGTGGCAGCGAATACGAGCGAGGCAGGACGGGCGAAAAATCGCCGTGTCGAACTGGTTCCCAGGCCGGGCTGAACGTGAAATGTTCTCTGTGCTGGTGAAGGCAGGCAGGAAAATGAAAAAAGCCCTGGATAAACAGGGCTTCTTTTGCGGAGCTGACGGGGCTCGAACCCGCGACCTCCTGCGTGACAGGCAGGCGCTCTAACCAAACTGAGCTACAGCTCCTTGCAGTGAGTTGTAAAGGTAGACAACCAAGGCGTTATATCCAAAAAGTTTTTTCCTTTTTTTTCTTTTTATATTAACTGCTTAAGGTTGCTGGACCTTGTTCCTGGGAGCAGGTTCTGCGGCCTTTCCTGATGCCGGATTTCATGCGGTCACGGTGTTTTTTTATTGCGTGATAACAATTGTTGCTGTGTCGTATCATGTTCCGGGCGCGAAATTGATGAATCATGAGTTTCTTGCATGCTGAGGGCAGGCCGGATTTCCGGAAATGCTGCCGGGCAGCCCTGTTCGTCGGACCACCAAAATCTTTAAAGTTAATACAGCTATGACGGCTACAGATCCCAGGAATTCCCTGTCGATTGTCGATAACCGGACGGGAGAAACCTATGAGGTTGCTATCGAGAACGGATCGATCAATACGATGGACCTTCGTAAAATCAAGGCGTCCGACGAGGATTTCGGATTGCTGGGCTACGATCCGGGATATCTGAACACCGCATCCTGCAAAAGCCAGATCACCTACATTGACGGTGAAGGGCATCCTGCGCTACCGGGGCTATCCCATCGAGCAACTCGCCGAGAAGAGCACCTTTCTGGAAACCGCCTATCTGCTCATCAAGGGAGAGTTGCCTGACAAGGAGAGGCTTGCGGTATGGACCTACAACATCCGTCACCATACCATGACCCACAACAATCTTGTGAAGTTCATGGACGGCTTCCGCTACGATGCTCATCCGATGGGCATTCTTGTCGGCACGATCGGGGCGCTTTCGACCTTTTACCGTGATGCGAAGGATATCCAGAGCGAGGACTCCAGAAAATTGCAGGTCCGTCGCCTTATCGGCAAGATACCAACGCTTGCAGCCATGAGTTTCCGGCACAGTCTGGGGTTCCCCTATGTACTGCCGGACAACGAGCTCAGCTATGCCGGGAACTTTCTTTCGATGATGTTCAAGATGACCGAACTGCGCTATCAACCCAACCCGGTGCTTGAGCGGGCTCTTGATGTGCTCTTTATCCTGCATGCCGATCACGAGCAGAACTGTTCAACCAGTGCGCTCCGGGCTGTCGCCAGTTCGGGCGTCGATCCCTTTTCAGCCATCGCAGCGGGTTGCGCCGCATTGTATGGTCCTCTGCACGGTGGTGCCAACGAAGCTGTTATCCGAATGCTCATGAAGATCGGTTCTGTCGACAGGATTGCAGAGTTCATCAGGTCGGTCAAGGATGGAGAGGGGCGTCTGATGGGTTTTGGCCACAGGGTGTACAAGAATTATGATCCGAGAGCGAAAATCATCAAGGAAATAGCTCTCCAGGTGTTTGAGGAGACCGGCAGGAATCCCCTGCTTGACATTGCGCTCGAGCTTGAAAGAATCGCTCTTGAGGACGATTACTTCGTGAGCAGGAAACTGTACCCCAACGTGGACTTCTATTCCGGTCTGATCTACCAGGCGATGGGATTCCCCATGGACATGTTTCCCGTGCTGTTTGCAATCGGGAGGG
>Ga0233420_10000905_pt1 | contig 11767 bp, 12 predicted proteins | sample Watercolumn_Mata_4_FD_183009 | JGI IMG/M metagenome (GOLD analysis project Ga0233420, IMG submission 183009) | Freshwater microbial communities from Lake Matano, South Sulawesi, Indonesia - Watercolumn_Matano_2014_102_MG | ecosystem: Environmental > Aquatic > Freshwater > Lake | place...
CTTCTTTTGAAAGGTGATATATTTTTAGAGTTTGTGAATAACTTAGCGATGAGATTATAAAAATAAAAATGAGAATTTTTATTAACCGCCATTCATGTTTTGATTCAGCTTTTGTTCCAATCATATAAAAGTATTTTAATTAGAAATTAGTCCGCTATTAAGATTCGGATACTTCTTTTATTTTTTTAACTAGCACTTTATCAACTCTTTTCTCATCCATATCAACAACTTGTAGCTATTCAAAACTACATAGGTTACTAAAATGACGATTAAAAGCTGAAATCAATATTTTTACTCTCCTTAAATTAATCCTTCTAAACATATTATGCTCAAATTTTTCCTGAGTTTCTTCAAATCTAGATCACAATTACATTTAGAAATCATCTTCCTCAGGAAGCAACTTGAAATCCTTATTCGATCGAATAAGAAACTTCTAATACAAAATCGAGATCGCTTATTCTTTACGGTTATGAAAAGCATATTTTGTAATTGGAGAACTAGTCTAGTGATCATTGAACCAGAAACGGTTATTAACTGGCATCGCAAAGACTTCAAATTATACTGGACATGGAAGAGTAGACACGATGGAGGGCGGCCAAGGAACCCGCGGGAACAAATCAATCTCATTAAGCAAATGGCAGAAGAAAATCCGATGTGGGGTATTCCTAGAATTCATGGAGAGATACTTAAGCTTGTATTTAATATTTCTGAATCGACCGTTCAACGATACGTTTCTAAGAAAAATGGTCGTACATCCGCTTAACGATGGAAAACTTTTCTTAAGAATCATGCTTACGAAATTATTTCAATAGATTTTTTTACTGTGCCTACAATTAGCTACAGACTTCTTTATGTTTTAGTATTTCTATCGCACGAAAGAAGAAAGATTATTCATTTCAATGTTTCAGCTCATCCTTCTTCTGAATGGTCTGCTCAGCAGCTTAAAAATGCTCTTTATGAAAATGAAATTCCACAATATTTGATTCGAGATCGTGTTACAAAATTCGGCTGTTTATTTTCGCAAACTGTTTCAAATTTCGGTATTCGTGAAATTGTAACTGCCCATAGATCACCTTGGCAGAATGGCTATGTTGAACGAGTCATTGGAAGCATTCGGAGAGAATTTCTTGATCATGTAATTGTTATCAATGAAAGGCATTTACAAAAACTTCTTAAAGAATATTTTTTCATAATTAAAGGGGTATGATTCAGCATTTTGACACTATTCACTTTTAATAAGCTTAATACTTCTTATGGTTATTAATCCTGAAGATAGTTTGCTGTGTCTATTACAGTGAATTATCATTTTATTTAGGAGGCAGTCATGAAAAAATTGGCAATAATAAAACTTGGATTATCATTATTTCTTCTTATTGTTACCAATCAAATAATTGGTCAAGAAAATGAAAAATTTAATGATTTAAAAAACAAGATGAAGGAATGGACGGTAAATAGCGTCTTGCCGGAAGTTCAGCTATTTAAAAAGGAAATAGAGAGCATTTTAAGTAAAACAGACCAGGAAGAACTGAAAAGTCTTCAAGCAAAAGCAAACGATCTTAGAAAAGAAATGTTAAATAAGAGGATTTCAGCTCTTGAAGGAATGAGAGATAAAAACAAATCATCAGTTGAATCCAGCCGTAATTCCATTGCGTCTCTGCGAAAAGAACAAGGAGAATTATTGAAAGACTTGCAGAAATTAATGACCCCTTATGCAGATAAAATAAAATCGATTGGTGAAAAATATAAACCCAAAATGGAAGTATTAAATGATGAAGCAAAAAAAATTGGTAAAGAATGGTATAACAAGTACGAGTCCGGTTTTTCAAAGAAGGAAAAAGCTTTTATTAAATATAGAATGCTTAAAAAAGCAGATGGCGTAAAATACATGGACATGAAAAAGAAAATGAGATCAGCCAAAATTCTTTTATGGGATGGAAATACCGAAATGCTGAAATAAATATTTTAAAAGCTGTTGCAATTTTTGTGACAGCTTTTTTTAATTATGGTGCATTATGAAAATGAAAACTAATTTCTTTATCCTAATACTTTTATTTGCCAATTTCAGTAGTGCTCAGATAAATTATGATCCTCTTGTGATCGGAAATAATTTTACTAATGAAACTGTTGATATCACATTTAATGATTTGCAGCGAAAGAGAGATATACAGGTTAAAATTTATTTGCCCCAAACAATTTTTGCTGCCCCTGTAATAATTTTTAGCCATGGACTTGGTGGTTCACGAGAAGGCAGTTCTTACCTTGGCAATCACTGGTCTGCAAGAGGATACATTTGTGTTTTCCTTCAACATCCCGGAAGTGATGAATCAGTTTGGAAAGAAAAACAACCCTTTCAAAGAATGGCAGCAATGCGTAAAGCTGCGAATGCCGAAAATTTATTGCTGCGTGTTAAAGATGTTGGTTTTGTAATTGATAAGATTGAAGAAATAAACAAAGATAAGAACAACCAGTTGTTTGGCAGATTTGATATTAAAAACATTGGAATGTCTGGTCACTCTTTTGGTGCATTAACAACACAAGCTGTTAGCGGAGAAGTTTTTAAGAGCGGCAGAATTACATTCGTAGATAAACGAATAAAAGCCGCCATAGCTATGAGTCCGAGTTCTCCAAAAAAGGATGATCCTAAATCTTCCTTTGGTACTGTTTCCATTCCCTGGATGCTTATGACCGGAACGAAAGATATTGCAGCTATTGGGGATCAAGATTTAGAATCTCGGTTATCAGTATTTGCTAATTTACCGGCGGCCGACAAATATCAAATTGTTTTATACAATGGAGAACATTCTGCTTTTACTGACCGTGCCCTGCCCGGTGATAAAGAGAAAAGAAATCCCAATCACCATAAAGTAATTCTTACATTAAGCACTGCTTTTTGGGATTCATATTTAAAAGATAATAAGAGCGCCGAGGAATGGCTAAAAGGTGATAGTCCTTTTTCTATAATTGAAAAAGAAGATGATTGGAAAATTAAATAGTATTTACGCTATGTATATTTTCTATTGAATAAATTTTCTAATTATTTAATAAATAACATTTTCTTAAATGATGAATAGTTACCGGCTTTTAATTGATAGAAAAATACTCCACTTGCATACCCTTCGTTCTTAACTCTAAACTCAACACTATAATTTCCCGGTTGTTTGAATTCATCTATAAGCTTTGCCACCTCTCTTCCTAAAACATCATAAACTTTTAATGTAACATGACAGGCTTTTGAAATCTGATAGTTGATTGTGGTCGAAGGATTAAATGGATTGGGATAATTTTGACTAAGATAAAATTTATCAGGAATAATATTCTCATCAACAGCTTTAGTGGAATTTCCAATAGCCGCATTTAACTTTGTCCATATTTGATTACAAAATAATGTTGGCACATCCGATAGAGGAGAATTGGGCTGCACTCCCATTCTGACAATTACAATTCCATTTTGTGGAGACACACTTACAATTTGACCATTCTTTCCTAATCCCGCAAACATATCTGCCGGTGCTTGCGGAGCGTAGGATCCATTAAATACTGTTTGTAAAGTTGGAAGCATATAACTTCCTTTCCCATTTAACCACCATAAATATCCATACGACTTATTAAGCTGCTGTGAAGTGTTAATCATATCATGAATAAATTGTTTATCATTCATTACCGGTTGATTATCCCAAACAAAATTATTCATAGCAAGCAATCCATAGCGCGCCATACTTCTTGGCTTACTGAAAAAAACGTTATCGAAATCAACTGTGGTCCAAGCACCGGTTAAACCGATGGTGTTTTTCAATTTCAATACAGTATAATTATTGATTGGCTGCGCAGTAGCTTTTTCTATCACCTGTTCCAATAAAGTATATGGTGCGTTATGGTATGCCCAGCGTGTGCCAGCATCGGTTAAGTAAACTAAACAAGATTTTAATGTGCAGTGATTATCTGGCACTCCATCATTAAGTCCGCTTGTCATAGTCAGTTGATTCCAGATAGTAATTTTATCTTCTTTCTCTTTGGGAATATTTGTCCATCCTACGCCAAGATATTTTGAAGAGGCATCATTTATGGACAGAAATTTTTCTTCCTGGGCTTTGCCTATTAAAAAGGCTGTTAAAGTTTTTCCGGCAGATGCCCAATACCAAATGCTATCTTGCTTGAAAGTACCAAAATACCACTCGACTGCAATCTTGCCATCTTTGAGAACAATAAAAGCTTTAGTGTTCTCCCCTTGCAGAAAAGTTTTGAGTTCATCAAGTTTCTGAGAATTCCAACCTAGCGAAGTGGGAGAAATTGTTTCCCAAGTTGAATTATCTTTTGGAGGGAAATAGATATTTCCAGTTGATTGGGCAATATTAATCTGAAGAGGCAGTATTAATGAAAATAGAAAAAGTAATTTCATTTTATCACCATCATTTTTTTTGTTTCTACGTAGCTGCCGGCTTTCAACCGATAGAAAAATACTCCACTTGCATACTCTTCGTTCTTCACTCTAAACTCTACATTATGGCTTCCGGGTTGTTTGTATTCATTTATAAGCGTTGCAACTTCCCTTCCCAAAACATCATACACTTTTAAGCTGACATGACTGAAAGCTGGAATCTGATAGCTGATAACTGTAGATGGATTAAAGGGATTAGGGAAATTTTGTGAGAGTGAAAAACTTTTAGGCAGCTCAAAATCTTTGCTTTCAATTCCTGTTGCTGCTTGATCATAAGAATCTATTTTGATTGCATCGGCGACTACATAATTGTTTGTCTTTGCGGCATTGGAGATTATCACTTTATCCGATGACATTCCGCTGAACTTAAAACTTCCGATAAATTTCCAAGTTGAGCCGTTTGATGTTTGATCAACTCGCACTGTATCGGTTCCTCCTTTGCGTTTAATAATGAACGGAACATCCGTGCTTCTATTGGAGCTAGAAACCCACCAGCCATAAACATTATACTGCGCTTCTTTTTTCAGATTCAAACGGAATTCATACGATCCATTTCCGCTGCCGATTGCGCACAACATTGCTTTTGTTGTTCCCCAATAACCGGGATTGGCACTTTCGAACCAGCCTCCAATTGCTGTTGTGCTTGTATCGCCGGTGTCAATAATTTTTTCGAAAGTTGGGGTTTTGGGAAGTTTAAGCGAATCAACATGAACAACTGCAAATATCGAAGGTACGACTCGCTGTTCGGAAGGAGTATTAACATACAAATTCGGAACCGCCATTTGTGTAGAACCGCCGCCGTCTAGATTCATTGCATCAACACAACCTAATGAAATCATAATGGAAGCTAACTCGGTAAGTGATACTCCTGCACTGGCTCCTCTTCCATCAGCAGTCAGCATTATTACATGTTTGTTGGAAGTATAGCCAATCGCAGTTCTTGGATCGCCGTTATCTAATCCAACACCGGATCCCCACATTATCTCTTCGTTATAAGTAACATTAGCTTTTCCATTCTTAACCAAAGTGGGCGCTCCGCCAATTCCGGTTAATACATTTTCTAATAACTTTCCGTTTGATTTATCCGGAGCCGGTTTTGGAGTCGGATCATTATTGATGTATGCAAGCGGTTGAGAATATGAATAAAGATCCGTCATTGCATTTCCGAATTGATAAATCCAATTAACCGAAAAGGATCTGTCCTTGTTCATGCTGAATAAACTTCGAATTAACGGATAAGCAGCTGAATTCCTTGTTACTGTTTGAACATTTGTGGCTTTTATTTCATTTGGATAAATAACGGTTGAATAGGAAGTTGATCCTCCAAAGAATCCGCCATTAATTGCAATGTAAGCTCCAACTTTAGCAGTAAAAGCTGGAAGTATCATGGATGAAGTTGCGAGATAAGGACGTACAGCGAGATTACTATTATTCATATCAACATCTATGTAGTAAACTTTCAGTGCCGGCGATGTTCTTGTGCCTTCGAACACTTTTATTCCGGCCGGTAAAGTATACTTGGATGTTATTTCCTGCCATGATATTGTTTGCGCATTTATAATTGATACAAATGCAATCATGATGAATAATAATTTTTTCATCGCCTATTCCTCAATTATTTTTCTAATTCAATTTGAATGTCGAACTTGTTTCCTGTTAATTCATCGAGCGGTAAGGTGTTATTATCTGCTTTTTTACCATTCACACTGATGGATTTTATTTTTGAATTTCCCCCTTCGGTATTAATAATTGATACGGAAAAATTCTTTCTGCGGAAACGTCTTGAATACTTAGCCGATTTCCACGCAGACGGAATATTTGGGGCAATTGTTATACTGTTCAAATCTGTTCTGAAACCGAGTATATAATCCAGTCCTATTCTGTACATCCACACAGCGGTTCCGGTTAACCAAGAATGGCTTGCCTGATTTTCCGTGGGATGATCCGGACTTGTTACATATTCCGCAAACACATAAGGTTCAACTTCGTATCGGTCAATATTCCTGGATGAGTTTGTAGGAAGCATTTTCGAATAAATTTCGTATGCTCTTTCCGTTTCATTATTCAGCAATGCGGCTAGGCATGTTTCCGTAGCAATCGTAATTCTCATTCTTCAGCTTAATTATTTCTACTTTGTTATTTTTCAATCGTCCCATCCACTGCTGTATTATACCGCGCGAACCTTCTTTTGTATAAACTACAAAATCTCCCAAATTATCTTTAGACCACTCGGGACCATTTGTAGACCATTTTTTAGGAGGAGTATCAAATACCGGATTAATATTTACATCAATTAAAAAATCCTTTCCTGTTTGTGATATGAATAAACCCGTCTGCATATCAATGTTACCAAGCCTTACTCGGTTTTGCATATCTTGAAATACAACCTGACCGATTCTTGAATTAAATTCGGGATCTATATACGAACCGTTTTTTTCTCCTACAATATCAGAATTTGGGATAAATGGAGTTTGTGAATAACTTAGCGATGAGATTATAAAAATAATAATGAGAATTTTTATTAACCGCCATTCATGTTTTGATTCAGCTTTTGTTCCAATCATATGAAAGTATTTTAATTAGAAATTAGTCCGCTATTAAGATTCGGATACTTCTTTTATTTTTTTAACTAGCACTTTATCAACTCTTTTCTCATCCATATCAACAACTTCATAATAATATACATCCTGGATAAAATTTTCTCCTTCGGTCGGAATTTTTCCTAATTTATCCAAAATAAATCCGCCGAGCGTTACAAAACTTTTATCTTTTAATTGAATATTCATTTTCAATTTATCGTTAAGTTCATCAATCATTATTATCCCGTCTATCAAATAAGAACCATCGCTTCTCTCTACAATTTTCGGTTCGTCCGCTTCATCATCTTTCTTAGGTAAATCGCCAAGTATATTTTCAATAATATCATGTAAAGTAATTATTCCATTTACGGAGCCGTGTTCATCAATAACTACGGCAAAATGTTTATGAGCATATCTAAATTTTTCGATAACCTTAACTGCACGAACACTTTCCGGAATATATATCGGGTTATATAAAATATCCTTTATCTGGAAATTATCTTTTTTCAACGCTTCCAATAAGAACTCGGAAGAATCAATTACTCCTATTAATTTATCAAGAGATCCATCACATACCGGATAAATATTTTTGTTGTTCTTTTCTATTACTTCGGTTATTTCTTTTTGAGATAAATTTGCATCCAGAAATATAATATCCTGTCTTTGTGTCATAATTGAACTTGCTTTTCTATCACCGAAACGAAAGATGCTCTTTATTATTTCAGTTTCGTATTTCTCAAAAGTACCTTGTTGAGTTCCCTGTTCCAACATATATTTCAATTCTTCTTCGGTAATAGGATTCTCTTTGTTCTGCTTGATGAACAAAAGTTTTAAGAATAGTTTTGTAGAAATCGATAAAAGCCAGATTATTGGTTTTGTAGTTGTCGCGAGTATAGACATAATAGGAGCGGAAAAGGATGCAAGCCGCTCAGGATTATTAAATGCGAGTGTTTTCGGAACAAGTTCTCCAATAATCAAGGAGAAATATGTTATCAACCCAACAACTATTGTGAATGCAATTTCAGTTGAATATTCTTTTAATGCACTAAATTTATCAATGTAAGGAACTAAATCCTCAGCAAATGCAGTACCGCCATATGCGCCGGATACAATACCAATTAGAGTAATTCCGATTTGAACAGCAGAAAGAAAATTTTCCGGATTCTCTAATAATTTCATTGCGGTTTTTGCGCCTTTGTTCCCATTCCTAGCAAGAGAGTCTAGTTTCGATTTTCGAGAAGAAACAATTGCTATTTCAGACATAGCAAAAAAACCATTTAGGATAATCAGAAAAGTTATGATTACAATTTCCAAATTGAGTTCCTATCCTGACTAGTTCAATTATCTATTACTAAATTCAACATTTAATTTAAGATTTACCATGATTCGTCAACAATTGATTATATTGATTATTTCGTATTCCGAATATAAATTGCACACCAATTAAAAAAAACCTTATTGAAAAATAGAATTTTAATATCGATAGCTGCTTTATCCTACTTGGTTTTCTACCTATTTTCTCCATTTTTTCATTTTCATGATGAATGGATTCGAAATTTGGATAAGGATCAATTCCATTTTCATTTATTTGCAGTAGAGACAAACAACTCAGATGAATCAAATTGCCAACATATAGTTGATCAACATGATGAACATAACCATCCAATCGTAATTACTGCTGTAGTAACAAATATTGCACCTCGTTTTGAAAATACTAATAGCAATTTCTATCTTTTTCAAGATATAAAAGAATTTGACCTACAAATTGAATCAAATAAAATAAATTTTGTTGAAGATTTCCACTTTGATAAACTTCTTAAGAATAAGTGTGTCCATACCGCAAGTAATGTTTCGCCTCCTGCTTTAGTTACCGCATAATTTTTCATAGTACTTTTTTATTAATTAAATAATTCACGGAGGAAATGTGAGACTGTTCCGTCTCCTATTTGTTGTTACCTTGCTTAGTGTTATTCAATTACAAGCACAAACAACTATTTCACTTAACGAAGCAATTCGTCAAGCGTTAGATAAAAATATCGATCTGCAAAAACAGTATTCGATCATAAAAAAAACACAAGCACAATTAGATGAATCTATCCGCATTCCTAATCCTTCTTTCAATTATTCGCGCGAGGATTTGAAACTTAGCAACACCAAAGTTGGAGAATGGATTGCAAGCGGATCGCTTCCATTAAATTTTTTATGGGATAGATGGACTAACATCGATTCAAAAGAAAAATCTCTTGAAGCACAGCGTTTACTTTTAGAAAATGCTAAGAGGAATACAATTCTTCAAGTAAAAGATGCATACACAAAGTATCATTTATACAACCAGCTTTCTATTGATTTGGATGAAGCTTACGATAAAATTGATAAGATCGCTTCCATTTCAAAAGACCGTGTTAAAGCTGGGGATATTTCCGAATATGAAATGCAGCGAATTCTTATTGAAGTAAATAAACTTAAGACAGAAGTTATAGAAATAGAACTTGAGCGAAACAATTATTTGAACAAGTTGAAACTTTTAATTGGTTATGATTCCGATGGAGAACTGAAAACGCTTCCTATTCAACAAGTGCAAAATAATTTTCAATCAAATAAAGAATTGCTTCAAGCCGCTCTTAATAATAGGAACGATTTGAAAGCAATTAAACAATTAATCGAAAGTGAGTCATCGTTTCTTTCTCACAGCAAAATGAAAATTATTCCTAACATAAATTTAACTGCCGGTTACAAAAAACAACTAGATGATTATTCCGGTTCTGTTCTACAGTTGAATTTCGAAATTCCTTTATTCAAAAGAAACCAACTGGAAATAGAGCAGTCAACAGCAGAATTAAATATTCTTGAACAGCAAAAAGAATATTTGGTTAAACAAATCGGCACGGAAGTTCAAGCATCATTTGCAAGGTATAAACAATACGCCGCGCTAACTGCGAACAAAAATGATCTTCAATTCCAAAACGTCTTTTCATCAGCGGTTTATTCTTACGAACAAGGAGATATTTCCTTGATAGAGTTTATTGACGGACTTAATGCTTATAAAGAAGGCGTTAAACTCAACAAGGAACTTGAAATAAAATATTATCAAAGTTTATTCGAGCTGGAAAATGTTACGGCAATTTCCGCTATTAATGAAAATAATTAAAGGTGAACAAAATGGTTAAATATTCTCTCAAAGTTTTTTTAGCACTTATTGTTGTTGTTATTGTTGGTTGTTCCGATAAAAATGTGGAAAACAAACAACATGAAGCAAGTAATAACTCGGTTACACAATTCAACAAATCAACTGAAATTTTTATGGAATATCCTCAGCTTGTTGTAGGAGCCCAAGCAAAATTTCTAATTCACTTAAACGATCTGGTAAATTTCAAACCGGTTACCGAAGGAACTCTCTCTGTTGAGTTTGTGAATCAATCCGGCAATAAGGTAACTGCAAACTTAGATAAGCCGGCTCGCGCCGGTATTTTCACTCCGGAAATTAAATTCGATAATCCGGGCACATATACTATGATGATAACTTTAAATAGTTCTCAAGTATCGGATAAATTTTCGTTAACCGATGTTGTTGTTTACTCGAATGAAAAAGATATACCGCAAGCCGAAGAGGAGAAATCTAATCTCATTAGTTTCTTGAAAGAACAGCAGTGGAAAATTGATTTTGCAACCGAACCGGCTGTTAAAAAAGTTTTACAAACTTCAGTTCCTGCTACCGGAGAAATTACCGCTAAACCGGAATTTTATTCTAAAGTAGTTTCACCGGTTGGCGGAATTTTACTTTCAAAAAACAATTCCAACTTTCCAAAACTTGGAGCGTTTGTAAACAAAGGAACAGTTCTATTAAATATTTCTCCCTCGGCGGATGCAAGTTCCAACATTCAAAAAGTAAAAAGTGATTACTTACTTGCAAAATCGGAATATGAAAGAGTCCAAGGTCTATTCGATAGAAAAGCCGCATCTCAAAAAAGATTGGATGAAGCTAAGTTCGATTTCGAATCAAAACAAGCAAGCTACAATTCTTTAATTGACCAAATTAATTTTACCGATAACGGTTACGCGATTCTTGCACCTATTGATGGTTATGTTGAAAATATTTCTGTGAACCTTGGCAGCCAGATTACAAGCGGACAAGAACTTGTTACAATTATAAATCCATCAAGATTAATATTAAAAGCAAACGTTCCGGCAAGCAAGTTTGAAGATGCAAATAATTCCAAAGATGCTTCATTCAAAATCGAAGGACTTGCAAATGAATTGCGTGTAAGTTCACTCGGTGGAAGAAAAATTTCAGTTTCGTCCGGATTGAATTTAGAGAACAGAACAATCCCGGTTTACTTCGAATTCAGTAATCCTCAAAATAAAATCAAAGTCGGAATGTATGCCGAAGTATTTATCAAAGATGGAGATATGCAAGAATGTCTTACTGTTCCGGAAAGCGCAATAGTTGATGAAGACGGTTTGCATACCGTTTATGTAGAAGTTAAAGGGGAAGGATTCGAAAAAAGAATTCTTAAAACCGGCATTGCCGATGGCGGATTTATTCAAGTTCTCGATGGACTTAAAGAAGGTGAAAGAGTTGTTTCTAAAGGAGCTTATCAAGTTCGTTTAGCTGCTCTTACGCCAGGTTCTGCTATTGGTCAAGGTCATGTTCACTAAAAAATTTTGAGGAAAAAATGTTTGATAAAATAATTCAATTTTCACTACAGAAAAGATTGATTGTTCTTGTAGCGGCAATAATTTTGATTATCGCGGG
>Ga0233420_10000906_pt1 | contig 11764 bp, 9 predicted proteins | sample Watercolumn_Mata_4_FD_183009 | JGI IMG/M metagenome (GOLD analysis project Ga0233420, IMG submission 183009) | Freshwater microbial communities from Lake Matano, South Sulawesi, Indonesia - Watercolumn_Matano_2014_102_MG | ecosystem: Environmental > Aquatic > Freshwater > Lake | place...
AAACCCGCGCGTGTAAGCGTCCGGCTCAAGACCAAAAACAAACCCGTCCAAACGGATCGGCAAGCCGGCCAGCACGTCAACCGCCCGCGACGACAGCGGTACTTGTCGCGCGGTGCCGTTTTTTGTGTCCGGCAATGTCGCTACCCGGCTTTTAATCCAGGCCCTTTGCAAGCCTGCTAATTCGCTGCGGCGCATCGCGGTTTCTATCGCCATTACGACAAACGCCCGCATTTCCGCGCTACAGGCGGCCAACAAGCGTTCCTCTTCGCCCGGCAACAAGCGGCGGTCACGCGCGTTCGCAACCTTGGGCTTGCGGATCATCAGCACCGGATTTTGCAGCGGATAACCCCATTCCTTGGCGGCCACGGTGAATAGATGCGACAGCAACGCCAAGTCTTTTTGCACCGTTGATGCACTGGCGGATTTCAAGCGCTTGTCCCGCCAACCGGCAACGTCAACGCTGCGCACCGTGCCTATGGGCTTTCCGGCTAAATCGTCGGACAGCCAAAGCCGGATGCGATCCAACTCGCGCCGTGCGCCTTTTTTGTGGGGGGTAATTTCCGATGCGTAGCGGTTCAGACACTCGGCCAGCGTGGTGCTGAGCGTCTCGCGAATGTCCACATAGCGACCAATGCCCATATCACTTTCAATTTTTGCCGCCCAGCGTTCGGCATCGGCTTTGGTGTCAAAAGTGCGCCCGATGGTCTTGTGGCCCTTGCGCCTGACTTGGGCATACCAGCCGCGCGGCCTTTTTGTGTAGGTTGCCATGCGAGCATGATAGAGGGATTTTGATGCACTGGTTTTTATTTCAGTGCATCAAATTTGCATCAAACAACCGGGATGCAATCCCGTGACTCTTTGCAAGTCCTTGTTTTTATTGGTGGCGACACCGGGAATCGAACCTGGAACCTCGGGGTTATGAATCCCTTTTTTATTCAATAAATTCAATCACATGAAACGCAACAGTTTGAAAATAATAGGATTTTTATTTATTGATGCGTCATGCTGAGCCATGATTTGATGCATTTGTTGCATCAGGATTGCATCACTACTTACGCCAATTGGCGGTAGATGGTGCCGTTGGGGGTGAAGTGCGCGGTGAGGGCGATGCGGCGGGCGCGGGGATCGAAGCTGATGTGTACCCAGGTGCCTTCGTTGACAATTTTGTCAAATTGTGCATCACTGGCGACGATGGCGCGGACGATGTCGATGGTGTTGCCGAAATTGGGGCAAATAAAATCGGCGGCCCAGCCTTGCAGGTGGGCGGAGTGTTTGGCTCCGCTGACTAATCGGTTGAGTGCGGGGCATCGGTAACCGGAGGTGATGCGGATGGGGTGGTTGCCTAGCAGTTCCCGGATTTGATCGAGTTCGTCGGCGAGGATGGCGAGGTTTTTTGCGATGTCGGGCGGCGGGGTGTTGTCGATGTGTTTGGCGGCGGCGATTTGCGAGCGGCAAAGCTCGGCCAGGGTGAAATGTTTGCTCATGGTTTGTGGGGTGGTGTGGTTTGGGGGGGGGTGGTTATTCCAGCGATGACAGGGTGTCCTGTAGCTGCTGGTATGCAGTTTGCATGGCGTCTTGTGTTTGGGCGGTTTTGATGGTGCGTTTGGCGGCTTGGCGGGCAGCTTCGATTTGGGAGCCGACGCTTGTCCAGAGGGTTGCTGCGGCGATGATTTGTTGGGCGACGGTGGCGGGGGTTTGGTGGGTGGCGGCGGCTTCGGCGTTTATCCAGGGATACGGGGTGGCGTCGGTTGGGTATCCGGCGGTGGCGTAGGCTTGGGCGTCGGCGTATTTGCTGAGGTAGGTGGCTTCCTGGCCGGGCGATTGGGTGATGTAGTTCAGGCGGGTTTTTCCGGCTAGCCAGTCGATTTGCTGGTGGATTTTTCTTCGGTGGTCGTCCAGGCTGGATTCGGTTGGTTGAATGGTGATCCGATAGGGGTGTTGGTCGATGGCAGGGCCTGTGTAGGGGGTGGTCAGGCGGATTTGGTGGTGGTCTAGGATTTGTTCGGCGGTGTATTCGTCTTGGTCGATTTCAACGGTTGAGCTGGTGGTCACGTAATTGAGCCAGCGGGTACCGTGACCGGTGAGGATGGTCGATTGTGGCTGGATGCTGATTTTTCCGGCGCGGTAGTGTGTGATCATGGCTTAATCTCCGATGGCCATCCAATTGAGCGAGCCGGTGGCAATGGCGGTGCTGCTGCTGATATTCCAGGCGTATGTCTGGAGGGTGTAGTTGTTTTGCGGGGTGGCTGAGTTGCTGATCAAGCGCTTGATGTAGACCGTCGCTTGATGCGCCGACAAGGTGGCGTTGATTTCCCCGCCTTGAGAAATCCCCACCCTCAATCGCCAATATTGCTGGTTGTAGCTCTGCGTGACGATGTCGGACGCCAACGTTAAATTCCACCCCCCTAAATTGGGCGCGGTAGCCATCCCGCTATTCGCGTAGAGCTGTACACCATTGCCATCGACAAAGCTGTTTGCGTAGACGCCGGTACCGTTGGGCGTTGAGTCATAGAAAGTAAACGCTAGCGTCCCGGAATACACCACGCGATAAATACTCCAGCCGGACGGCGGCGAGTAGGCCCCTCCGTTGAGGGTTACGGTGTGGATTGAGCTGGAGGTCGGATACCAGACGATGTTGGCGGTAGCGCCATTGTCCAGGACGGTGCTACTAGCGTAGTCGTACTCGTCGCTGCCTTGCGAATACAGGTTTCCGTTGGTGTTGGCTGCGGTAAACACGGCACGGATTTTGCTGTAACCTGCGGTGGCTGCGCCTTGGGTGTCGGTGATTTGCTGGCCGTGTTCGGCCTGGGTGATGATGCGGGTTTTGCTGGCGAGGTCTATCCAGACGGCCCCATTCCAGCCCTGAATAGACCATTGCACTGACCGAAAATAAAAGCCATGGGTGGAGGTGCCGTTGCCTTTGATGCTGCTGATTTGCACGGTGACGACGATGCTAACGGTGTTTCCGGGCAGGATGCTTTCGGCGGATGTCCAACTGTCGGCGCTGAGGGCGCCTGACTGACTGGCGACGGTTTTGATGCCGGCGGATTCCGCATAATTTAGCTCGGCGACGGCGTCGAATTCGTAGATGCCGGAACCGGGCGAGGTTTCGGCGAGGTTTTCTGCGCGGATAGACCATGTTTGGCTGCTCTCCGATTGGTTGGTGTCGTAGGAGGTTAGCGATGCAGGGGAAACGATGAGGCGCGGCTGGGCGTCCCAGTATCCAGGCAAGGTGACGGTGTCCCCGCTGTTGGCTTGTCCGTATTCGACGCGGCGAACGGATTTGTATTCCCGGTAGGCCCCTCCGCGATAGCGTTGGAATGTGAGGGTGCCGGCGCTGAGCATGACGAAATCCCGGTTGCTCTGGTTGTCTGGCCCGTCGTAAATCACGATGGAACCATCGCCATTGATGGCGGCGTTTCCGCTGCCGATGCGGATGGTTTCGGTAGCGGCCAGGGTGCCGGAGGTGACTTGACTGGCAGACAGGCTACCGGTGATGCCTACGTCGGCGTCCAGCAAAATCGCGGGTGAGCCGTTGACGACACCGACGATGAACGGCGTTTTGTCGGTGCCTTGCAAGTTGAGGGCAAAAATATCGGCGTCGAAGATTAGCGGGGTGGCGGCGGGGTCTTCCAGCGCGGATTGCAAGCCCGATTTGATTTGCGCGGGCGTCATCGCGGCGGCGACGGGGTTGACGGTGGCGGCGAATTGGGTGATCAGCAACGTGTAATCGGTGCCTGAGCCGGCGGGATCATAAAACGCATCAAATGAGGCGATGCGCAGGTAATAGGTTTGGCCTTCGGTGAGCCCGGTCAGGGTGATGGAGGTGTCCGCGCCGATGTAGGCTTGATGGGTGGCGCGGTTGGGGGCGAATCCATTGGTGGTGCTGAGAAAGACGATGACGCCGGCCCAATCGTTATCGGTTGGGCGGTCGTAGCTGACGACGAGCGACAGGTAGCCATGATGAATGCGGACACTGCTCCCCAGGACGGCGGCGGGTAACGGGTTGCTGATTTGCAGGCTGGCGGCTTGGCTATATCGGCCTAGCATATCGCGGGCGCGAACGATGATGGCAATGGCTCGGCGCGGCCCGCCGTCTTCCATGTTTTTTGCGTAGGTGTAGTGGTAGGCGGCTTCGGTGGCGAATTCGGTGCGGATGGGGGTGATGGTTCCGCCATTGAGCAGATAATTGGCATAATCCGGCCCGTCGTAGAGGTCGATTTGATAATCGCGAAACCAGGGCGATTGTCCGCCAGTACCGGATCCGTAGGCGGTGGCGTATCCCAGCACGGCTAAGGCGTCGTCTGTCCAGATCAGTTCGGCGGATTGACCGGCGAAGGTGTTCCCGCCGGTTTTGAGCGCTAAATTGGTGACACTGACGGATTCGACGGCATAGATTTCGCCCAGGGTGTAGCTGACGCTAATGGATGTGGAGACGGCACCCAGGATGGACACGGCCCGCAATTCGATGTCGTAGGTACCGGCCAGCGGGTTGTTGAGGCGGAACGAGGTTTCGGCAACGTTGATGGTCTGGCTTTCCCCGGCGTTGAAGCGGATGCTGAGGACGTAATGTTGCAAAAAGCGGTCGGTGGAGGCGCTCCAGCTAATGTCCAGGTAGCGGCGGATGCCTTCTTGACCTGTGTAGATGCCGTTGTTGACGATTAGTCCGCTGGGCGGATTAACGCCGGTGGTGAGGTAGGGATTGTCCGGTAGCGGCGGCAGGTCGTTGATGCTGTCGATGAGGGCGTATTTTTCTGGTGCGTACTGGACGGCGCTGATGCTGTAAAAGCCGCCGTCCTGGTCGTCGTTTTCGGCGGTTGAAACGACGCGATACAGTTTATTGATGGCGGCGGGGTCGTAAATAATGAAGGGGGTGCCGGGTTCTGGCGCAGCGCTAAGGGCGGTGTTGACGCTGACGGCTTGTACGGTGCCGGCGGCGGTGGTTAGGGTGCGTTCGACGACAGCGCCTTGTTCGTCGATCAAGGCGATTTTGTATCCGATGCTGGGTTGCAGGGTAACGGGCGCGTCCAGCGGTAAGGCGATTGGGGTGGCGTTGGCGGCGATGCGTCCGCCCAGGCGTTGGTCGGCGGCGCGTAACGGGTCGGCGATGCGGATGATGTCCCCCGGCCTTACGTTGAGTCCATCCAGTCCCACGGCAAAGGAAACGCTGTCGGTCTCCATTCGGCTAGTCAACAGGATGCGTTTTCCGGCGCGGTGGGCTTGTCCGCGACTGGTACAGCCTATTGCTGCAATGGTTTTTTCGCGGTATCCGTAGCGCTCGATGCCTTCCCTGTCCTCGACATATTCGGTGGCAATCCTGTACTGGTCGGCGGGGTCATTCCATTGCACGAGCGCAACGGTGTAGCGCACTTGGCGGGCGCTGCCGGCATAGTTGAATCGTCCGTCTACGACGTTGGCGGGGGTGTAGAGTGCGGTGGCGGTTTTGGGGGCGTCCTGGGTGACGTGGATGACTCCGCTACCCCAATAGGCCATGGCGTCGAAGGCGCTGGCGATGTCCAGGATGACTTTTTTGGCGTCGTCGTCTTGTTGCAGGTAGAGGTCTAGCGAGTAGCGCGGCTCGGTGCCGCCTTGCCCGTCCGGTACATGCTCGTCACAGCGTTTGGCGATTTGGAACAAGGCCCATTTGTCCAGGGAGCTGCTGCCAATGAGCCGGCCCAGTCCGTAACGCGAGTGGGTGACGATGTCGTAGAAAATCCAGGCTGGATTGCGTGTCCAGGCGGTGACGAATGTACCGTCCCAATCGGCCCCGGTGTAGAGGCGGGTGACGGGATTCCAGACGCTGGGCGGGGGGACGCGAACCTGTGCGCCTTTGAGCAAATACCCTCTCTTGGGCATTTGGCTGAAATATTGCGCATCGAAGGTGGCGCGGACGACGGCGGTGTTGTGGTGGCGGAGCTTGGCGTAGCTGAGCTTGGTGTAGCTTGACCAGCGAAAGGTGGAGTATTGACCGGTGACCGGGTTTGCGCTGATGCGGCTCACCCGCACGTCGTAGCTAATCCCCGGCCCGGAGCCGGCGAATTGGTCGAAGGGGATTTGGTAGCTGCGTTCGTAGGGGGACTCGGTTTTTCCGCTGATGATTTGCCGCCCGCTCAGGTCTGCGGTTTGCCAGCTCCCGCCTTGGGGCTTGACTTCGATGCGGATTTCCAGCGTGGTGCCGGTGCGATCGCCGGTGGTGGTGTCCACAAAAAACAACGACTCAACGAGCAGGGTAACGCGGATGGCGTCGGTAGTGGTGTCGTTGATGGTGCGGACGACTGGCGTGTCGTGTTCGACGACAACATCGACCACGACGGGGGCGGCGGCGGCGTCGTCGATTGTGCCGGGGATGTAGGTCTGGTTTTGGGTGCCCAGGCGATAATCGACTGAGGCTCCCTGAAAGTTAAGGTTGTCCCCGGATTTTATCGGGGTGTCGTCCAGATAGATCGATTGCAGCGGGTCGGCGGTGGCAAAGCCTTCGATTTGGCCTTCGCAGAGCGCTTCGACGATTTCGATAATGGCGGTGGAGCGGATGGTGTCCGGCTGGATGACGGGTTGGCGGGGGGCTTTGTTTTTGTTCCCTCCCCCCATTGCTCCACCAATAATTGCATTCATACGGGGATGTCCTTGACGTGGATTTGGCTGGATAACACCATGGATCCGATCAGTAATGGCCCGCCATACAAAACGGGGATTCGATGGCCTTGGCGGGTGGTGTTGACCACGCCATTGAGTAGATAGCTGGGTTTGTTTTCGTAGGGTTCGGCGTCGGTGGCTTTGATGCCGTCGTTGGTTCCGCTGATGAGGTTGGCGACCATCGATAACGACATGGAGATGGCCATCATGATGACGGCGTTTAATGCGCTGGCGATGAGCGCGGCGGTTCCGGCGCTCATGAGGATGGTACCGGTGGCGGAAATCGACAAGGCCATGATGGAGGTGGCGGTAAAAAATTCGTCCCCCCCGATGCGCGGGACAATCAGCAGGGTTTCATCGGCCCAGGGGTTTAGGGCGTTTTGCGGGGTGATTTGGCGGGGGGTGTCCGGGTGGGCTGGGTCTAGCAAGATTAGGATGTAGTCCCCTTGCTCGGCGGCGGCGAGGAATCCAGGGCGATTGGCTTCGATGGCGCGGAGGGCTTCGGCGACGGTTTCGACGCTGAGCGACCATTCCGACCGAAAGGCTTGCAGGTCACCGAATAGGCGGATTTGTTTCATGGGCAATTTTGGGGTGTCTCAGGATGCATTGGGTGCGCTGCTGCCAGTAGTGTCCGTACATTTCTTCTCGGCTGAGGTTGCCTTGGCCGGGGTGGTGCAGGATGATGTTTTGTCCGCGGTAGATGGCGACGTGATTGGGGACGCTGCCTAACAGGGACATGACGAGGATGTCATGGGGTTGTGGGGTGTCCACGCAAAAAAAGCCGCGCGATTTGAAGCCGTTGATCAAGGCGTGTTGGTTTTCTGGCTCCGTCCACCAATCCCAAGGTTTGCGCTCGCCGTCTTGTAGGTCTATTCCGTGTTCGCGTTGGTAGTAGTCGGCCACTAAATTGAGGCAGTCCAAAACGCCGTAGACGAACGGCCTGCCCAGGTAGGGCAGCGGCGGGCGGTGGGCGGGGTAGTAGGTGTGAATGTCCCCGCCGGGGTAGCTGAGGATGATAAACGGCAGGTTGCAGCGATGGGCGCTGGCAATGTCGGCGGGCGATGGCGTGGGCGCGGCGTTGGGGTGGCTGTGGTAGACGGCCAGGATTCGCGCATCGTATTGGGTGAATAATAGCGGGTCGATCAGAAATGAGTGCTGCGGGGTGGGGCTGATGTTGGGGCAAGGGATGACGGTGGCGTCGGCCAAAATGAACCCGCAAGCTTCTTGGGGAAAATGAATGGCGGCTTGGCGGGTGATTTCTTCGATGAGGGCGTTGCTGATCATCCGTTCCGTCCTAACGACGGGAACCCGCCGTAATCCAGCTCGTTGTTCGCGCCAAAGCGTAATTTGCAGTCGGACAGGCGCTTTCCGCATTCGTCTTGCTCGCTGGTGAGGACGGCGTTTCCATCGCGGTCGAACCATTTGGTCGGGTCGGTGCCGGGCCAGGAACAACCGGAGCCGTTGGCGGTCGAGCGATAATGCCAGGGACAGGCGTTGGCAATGGCGATGCGGGCGGGCAGGCGTTGGTCGATAAAATCCATTGCGCTGGCCAGGGTAAATTCCACGACCAAGGCGTTTTCCAGGGTTTTTTGCTCGATGTAATAAATCTCTTCGGCGTATTCGGCGATGTTGGCGTCGATGTAGTGGGCCAGGGTGCGGCGGCGGACAAGTTGAGCGCCGATTAGGTCGTCGTGCTGGTCGATGAGCTGGCTGATGCTGCCGGTAATGTTGCTGATGCTGGCTTGGGGACGGGATTCTGAGCCGGTTCCGCGTTTTTCGAATCCGGTGATCTGGATGGGCCAGGGCTGGTAGGTGTGGCCTTGGTATTGTAGCGGGGTGTTGTCGGCGGCGGTGCCGGGGTAAAAATAATAGACTTCGGCGATTTGAATGGCGTTGAGGTCGAGAATGTATAGATCGACCAGGGTGCCGGGGGCGGATTTGTGGAGGTCGGCGGCTAGTGTCATGGGTCGAATACTTGGTTCAGGGTGGCGCGAACGGAATACAGACCGGCTCCTTGCGGCTCTACGCTGTAGCCGTCTGGGGTGAGTGTGTATTTTTTCTCGGTGGCGGCGGTGGGCGGTGTCCAGGTCAATACGCCATGAGCGCCGACGCTATCTAGCGTGGCGGTAACGGTTTGCAGGTCGGCGGCGGTGAGGGCGGGCCAAGTGATATTCCAGCGCTCGACGCGGCTGTTGATGCCATCGGCGACGCGCTGACTGTAGCCATCGCCGAATTGGGTGACGCGGGTGCGGTGCTTGACGCCTTGGCCGGCGTTGAGGTGGATGGCATCGGCTAGCGGCAGTGCGGTCATGCGAGTAGCCCTCCCGGTCTTTTTTCGGTGATGATGACGTCCCGAATTCGGCTGTTGATGAGCTTGCCTAGCTGTTGCAGGTTGTTGTTTTCCTCGCTGTTTTTGTTTCCGCTGACGTTGACGGTGGTGGTGATTTGCACGTTGTCGGTAGCGGACGACAAGCCGGCGACTTGGCGGCGGTTGAGTACCATTTCGCCGGTTTGCAGGATGGCGGGGACTTCGTCGGATCTTAAAAAGCCGCCGGCATGCAGGCGCGGGGCGGCGGCGAACAAGGCGGCGGGCATGGCGGCGGTGCGTCCGCCGGCTCCGACGGTTCCGCCATCATGAAAGAAGCTAGCGATGAAGCTGCCGGCTTGTTGCAGTAATCCCCCGCCGGCAGCGTTTGAGCTGCCGAAATTTTTCCCCAGCAATAAATCCATTATTCCAGCGCTGGCGGCGTTGGCGGCCATGCGAGCTAAGGCTTTGGCGAAATTGGCGGCCAATCCGTCGAAGCCGGTTTCGGCGGGGGAAAACAAAAAGTCGGCGAAGGCGGTCTGGATGTTGCGAGCGCCTTGAATGGCAAATTGGCTGAGGTCGTCGGTACCGGCTTTGGCCTTTTCGATGAAGGATTCGTTGTAGGCTTGGCCGAGTTTGTCGAATTCGATTTGCGCTTGGGCGGGGGTGATGATGTGCATTTTGAGTGCCATGTCAACGTCTTCCACGCCGGCATTGAGGTCGGACAATCCGGGGTTGAATTTGTCGTGCAGGCGGTTGTAGTTGCGCTCCATTTCGATTTGTTGCTTGCGAGACAGTTCGATGCCTTGTTCGACGATGCTGTTATTTTCTTTGAGCGCTTCGCTGTTTTGGTCGAGGTAGTCTTTTTCGGCGGCCAGATTGAGCAGTTTGATTTTTTGCGCTTCGGTTAGGGTTTGCAGCGAGCCGTATTGCACGTCGTATTCCATTTGCGCGGCGGCGGTGTTGTTTTCGCGCAGGGCGATTTCGCGGCGCAAGGCGGCGGCGGTGGTGTCGTAGGTGTTGTTGAGTTTTTCGGCGGCGGCGATGGCTTTTTGCGCGACTTGGTCGGCTTTGTCTTCGCTGAGTTTGAGCAGTTCTTTCAGGTTTTTATCGGTGGGGGCGACGGTGGGGGCGGCGGGTTGGCGCTGGTTGTGGAGGTTTTGGATCAACGTTTCGCGTTGCTTGAGCAGGCGGTTGATTTCGCGGGCGAGGCCAACTTCGCGGCCTTCTCCGATGAATTCTTCCCCGGATTGGGCTTTGGCGAGTTGTTGTTTTTTTAGGGCGATTTGGCGATTGATGTCGTCGAGTTCTTTGCTGAGTCCTCGATTAAACCCGCCAACGGCAAAGTTTTCTGCGCCTTCGGCAATGCCTTGGAACAGTCCTTGCAGGATGCCGAATTTTTGGATGTTGGTGTCGATGCCTTCGGCCAGGGCTGCCAGCGGCTCTAGCACGTACATGGCCAGATGGCTGCGGAATCCGAGGGTTTGCGCTGATAGCGCTTCCAGTTTGTCATTAAATTCCCCGGCGCGGCGGGCTTGCTCGGCGGTGATGGGGTTAAGCTGGATGCCTTTGTCGATGAGCGCCTGAATACCAGCGCTACCCATGAGCAGCAACGGGGCCATTTCCGCGTAGGCTTTGCCCATGGCGGCGGCTCCGACGGCGGCGCGGGTTTGCGGGTCTTGGATGCTGGAGAATAAATCGGCAAGCTGTTTGAAGGCTTCGACCGGGTCTTTGGCGCTGATGCCCAGGTTTTTGAAGGTTTCGGCGTTTTTGGCGATGTTGATCGACAGCTTGTTGGCGGAGGACTGGAAGGCTTCCAGGCTGGTGTCTCCGATTTTGACGGCGTATTGCAGGCCGGCCAGTTTTTCGATGGCGATGCCGGTGCGGTCGGACAGGTCGTTGAGGGCGTCGGCGGCGTCGATGCCTGATTTGACGAACGCGCCTAATCCAGCCAGGGATAAGCCGACGCCAATCCCGGACAAGGCGCTGTTGACGCGGGTGCCGATGGTTTCGGCCTTGGCTTGGAATTTGTTTAACTGGTCGGTGGCTTTGTCCACTTGACCGGCGAATTTGACTAGATTGGCGTTGAAATCGATGGTGACGGTTTGGGCCATATCAGAATCCTAGGGTTTTGGCGGCTTGGTCGGCGGCAATGCCGGAGGCCTGGACGATGACGCCGGCGCATTGGTCGGCGTGGGCGGTGTAGGCATCGCGGATGAAATGTTGTCCGGGGACGTGCGCTCCGCCATGGCGGTAGCGTATGCCTTGTTTGACGCGACCGATGCGCCGTTTGGCGGCGACTTGGGCGCGTTTGGCGTTGAGGCGCTCTTGGCTGACGACGCCTAGCAAGACGGCTTGGCGTCCGGTAATTTGGCGGCTGCCCCGGTCGTATCCGTTTTCGACCCAGGGCGCGTAGTAAGCGCCTTTGGGGTCTTTGCGGCTACGGCCTTTTTTGATGGTGACGTAGACGCCGACTTGGCCGTTTTTGCGCAGGGTGTTGATTTTGCTGTTTCCGACGCGGATGGCTTTTTTGAGGCGACCGGTTTTGACCGGCGCGGCGGCGCGAACATAACGCGCCATGAGGTTAGCGCCTTGGCGCAGGGACAAGCGCACCAGGCGTTCGGCGAGTTTATCCGGCAGTTGTTTGAGGGCGGCTTGGGTTTTGTCCAGGCCGTGAATGGTGAGGTCGGAGGGCATGGGTTTTTGATATTTTTTTTATTTTTTGCTTGATAAAATAAATCGCATACGTATAATACTTAACCAATGGAGCAGCGTTGCTTCATGGCAGAACCCCCCTGCTTTTGGGGCTGATTGGAGAACAATCAT
>Ga0233420_10000907_pt1 | contig 11763 bp, 10 predicted proteins | sample Watercolumn_Mata_4_FD_183009 | JGI IMG/M metagenome (GOLD analysis project Ga0233420, IMG submission 183009) | Freshwater microbial communities from Lake Matano, South Sulawesi, Indonesia - Watercolumn_Matano_2014_102_MG | ecosystem: Environmental > Aquatic > Freshwater > Lake | place...
GCCGGTCTTACTGTTCGTTTTTCCCCCGTCGCCTCGTCCCGGCGATGGGCTTGAGTTCCGCGATCCCCTCTTCGAGGCGGACCATGACCTCCGGCGATGAGCCGATGAGATGCATTTCCCCAAGGCGGAGAAAAAAAAGATACGGCGAGGGGTTCACGTGGCGGAGCGCCCGGTAGAGATCGACCGGGTCAGCCTCGGAGTTGCGCTGAAACCGCTGGGAGAGGACGGCCTGGATGATGTCACCCGCAACGATATACTCCTTGGCCCTGGCGACCATGGATTTGAATGCATCCGGGGTCAAATCTGACCGGAAAGGCAGGGGATCTTTCCGGATGACGGCGTCCGTCTTTGCGGGTCGCGGGGCCTTGAGCAGATCGGTCATTGCATCGATCCGGCTAAGGGCCTTTTCATAGACCGGTCTGAGGTCTTCTTCACCTTCCGTGACGGCGCAGGCGACGACCTTGATCGTATGGCGGACGTTGTCGAAGATGACCAGCGTATCGGTGATCATGAAAACGGCATCGTCGATCGGAACGTCTCCGGCGGCCGCCGCGGGCAGTTTTTCGAAATGACGGACCATGTCATAGCCGAGAAACCCGACGGCGCCCCCGAAAAACCTCGGCAGACCCTCCACCGGAACCGGTCGGTACCGGCCGAGGAGCTCCTTCAGGAAACGTATCGGATCGCCCCCGTGGGGGTGCCGCTCCACCGTACCGTTTTCCTCGATGAGGATGTGGTTGTCCCGGACGCGGAAGAGTGCCGGCGGGTCCGCCCCGAGAAAGCTGTACCGCCCCCATTTTTCGCCTCCCTCCACGCTCTCCAGCAGAAACAGATGGGGACGGCCCGCCAGTTTCATGAGGGCCGTGACGGGGGTTTCCGTATCGGCGAGGATCTCGCGATAAACGGGGATCAGGTTTCCTTCCTTTGCCAGTTTAGTGAACGTTTCAAAGTTCGGTGTATGCATGCGTCGTTCCTCATTGCCAGGTCAATTTCGAGCCTGGGAAATCATGCTCCCTGTTCACATGGGATATTTTTCGATCCCGCGCCTCCGGGACATGATTCCCAATCTGTTTAAAGGTTTCCCATTAATAAAAAAGGCCGTGAATCATCGCGGCCTTTTGCATTTACATCCGACAAAAAAAGCCGTGGGATCATGAAGAGGTTCCCACGGCTTTCATTTTTTATTGAATCATTCGATCAGCGGCGGACGAACCCCTCCCTTTTGTTGTCCCGCCACCACCAGTTCTTCCCTGCGATCTGTATCTTCATACGCATTTCATTCGTTTCCACAAGTTGAGAGTTCCGTAACAACTTTTTTTCAATATGTCAATGATATTTTTTCGGTTATGAATAAATGGTTGCTTTCCTTCGCTGCTCGGTTATGATGCAGGACACCATGATCGCAATGTTGAAATCATCCTTTCCCGCGCCCGGCCTTCCTGAAGGGCCCCTCTTTTCCAATGTCCTCAAAGGGACCTTTATCCGCCGGCCCAACCGGTTCGTAATCCGGTGCGACGCGGAGGGGGGCGTCATCGACGCCTATCTGCCGAACCCGGGCCGGCTGTGGGAGCTGCTCCTTCCCGGGCGCACCGTTTATCTGGTCCCAAGAGCGCCTGGGGGTTCCGGCGCCCTGACCCACACGGCGGTAGCTGTCGAGCGGGAGGGGATTCCGCTCCTCATCCACACCCATGTGAACAATGCCGTCGCCGCCGCACTGATCGGGAAAAGGCGGATCCCCGGTCTGGAAGATGCGACGATCACCCGGACGGAAGTGAAGGTAGGACACAGCCGGTTCGATTTCCTCCTGGATCGGGGCGGCAGCCCCTTCTACCTGGAGATCAAGTCCTGCACCCTTGTGGGAAAGCGGATCGCCATGTTTCCCGACGCTGTCACGGCCCGGGGGAAGCGGCATCTGGAAGAGCTGGCCGCCATGAACCGTCGGGGAACTCCCTGCGGTGTCCTGTTCCTGATCCACTGGCCCCATGCCCGCTTTTTTCTTCCCGATTACCATACCGATCTGGCCTTTGCCCGCACCTTCGCGGACTTGAGGGAGGAGCTGCTGATCAAGGCGGTAGCACTCACCTGGCGGCTCGACCTCGGCCTCGCCCCGGAGGTCCGGGAGCTGGCCATCCCCTGGGAGACGATCGAGCGGGAGGCCAGGGACTCGGGGAGCTACTTGCTGCTGCTCCACCTCCCCCGGGCGATGAAGGCGTGGATTGGAAGCCTGGCGGAGATACCCTTTTCCGCCGGGTATTACCTGTACGTGGGCACGGCCAGGCGCGCCCTGACGAAGCGGCTGGAGAGGCACCTCCGGAAAAAGACGACCCTGCACTGGCATATCGATTACCTGAAGGGTTATGCCGACCGGTGCATGGCCATCCCCATCCGCTCCAGCACACCCCTGGAGCACGAACTGGCCAGGGCGGTGGGGAAGATCGCCGATGGGTGCGCCGCTTCCTTCGGATCGTCCGACTGTGATTGCCCGGGCCACCTCTTCTTTTTTGCCGGAAACCCTCTCGAATACCAGCCCTTCATCGACCTCCTCCTGCACTTCCGGATCGACCGCCTGGAGGAGTCGATTTGCCCAGGGCGGCCCGGCCCGCCGGGAGGACCGTGATGAAGGAAATGGTACGCCGCACCCATTGGGCGCCTGACCTACTCGATTTTTTCGTCCGGAGGAAAATCTTCCGGCAGAAAATCCCCCTGATCGCCAGTTTCAAGCTGACCTACCACTGCAACCTGTCGTGCAGCGCCTGCCCCTTCCATCTTCGTTCCGGGGAGAAGAACTCCAGCATCACCTGGGAGGGCGCCGTTAGGGCGCTGGAGGAGCTCAAGCGCCGCGGGACGAGGATCGTTGTTTTCGAAGGCGGAGAACCCTTTCTCTGGAGCGACGGGTGCCGCGGCCTTCGTGAGCTGGTGGCGTATGCGAAACGGCGCTTCCTCAGGGTGGCCGTCACCACGAACGGCACCTTTCCCTTGGATGTGCCTGCTGATATCCTCTGGGTGAGCTTGGACGGGACGGAGGGGGTGCATGACCGCTTGAGGAGCGGCTCTTTCGGGCGGGTATGGGCAAACCTGGAGGCCGCCGGCCGCTCCCCGAAGGCAACGCGGATTCTGGTCCATTTCACAATGAACCGGCTCAACTGGCGGGAACTGGACAAGCTAACGGAGATGCTGAAAGGAAACCCCGCCGTGAAGGGGATGACCCTGCAGCTCTTCTATCCCTACGGGCAGGTGGCGTCTGCTCTAGGCCTTTCCGGCGAGGAGCGCAGGATGGCCCTGGAGCAGGCTCTCCGCCTCAGGCGGTCTTACCCCATCCTCAACTCGGCGCGCTGCCTCAGGGGTATGATCCGCAGCGATTGGCCCTGCCGTGAAGACCTGCTGATCAACGTTGATCCAGACGGCCTGATCACCCAGGGTTGCTATGCCAGAGGGAGGGGCACGGTCGACTGCCGATATTGCGGCTTCACGCCCGTTGCGGAGGCCTCGGCCGCCCTGAACCTCCGTCCCGGATCGCTACTCGCCGGCTGGCGCGCCTACCTGTCTTGAAGCATTCCGGGGGGAGCGCCCCACACTTCAGGTCTGTCACCACTGATTCGTATCTCGGCAAGATCAGCGATTCCGAGGCGATTCGCTGGATGGACAATCTACACGGGAAATAGAGGCGTCCAATAAATCCAATAGAAACGTTGAGGTCTTTGGGATTCTAAAAATCATTATCTGATTATCCGTGCTTAGCAATCAATGGCGAATCTGCAAACGCATACCACCGGTGCATCCTGGTGTATATCTACAGGAATTATTGGACGAGCTTGCGTTGTCATAATATCGCCCTGCGAAAGATATCGGTGTTCCCGCCATGCGTATCAATGACGTCGTGAACGGGAAACGATTTGAATTTCAAAAAGCTAAATAGATACCCCAAAAGAAGCTCCCGGTCATATAAGGCCGGGAGCTTCTTTTGTTTAAGAAGTCTTCTCAATCATTCATTTGATATTCACCATTCAGCACTGCAACATAATTTTTCCAAACGCGGTTGTATTGGGTCTCGTCGCCCACGGCCCTGATCAGCATGATGTCCCGGCAGAAGGACCTCTGTTCCTCTTTGGTGTTCTTCAGGCCGTAAATCTGCAAGGCGAATAAAGCAAAATCTCTGACCATAAAATCAAAAATCTGGTTGATAACCTCCTTATCCAGGTTTTCGAGGCCGGCCTGCTCCAGGATCAGCTGCCCGTAAACCACGATGGAAAACATCTCCCCCAGAGGCAAAGAAAAGGATGGATCCATGTCCTGGGCCTGATCCGGATAGACCCGGGTCAGTAATGCCTTAAATAGATCGACTTGTGATATAAAAGCATTTACATTCGGTAGTCCCCGAAACAATTCAAAGACCGGCTTATAATCATGAAAATGAACCCCTCCCAATCCCCTGGTCGGTCCCTGATTAAATAGAAAAAGATCATCCTTGGTGGACAGGTCCGCAGACACAGACGCAAAATCGGCCGGGCTGAAAAAATAATTCTTCATGAATTTTCGGATCAGTTGGGTATTGACATGCACCGTCCCTTCCAGCTTGGACGGCCCCCGGATGTCGCTGGCGGCCATGGAAAAAAAGGTGTCTTTCTCAAATCCTTTGGCGGCAATCACCTCCCAAAGCAGATTGATCACTTCTTCGGCCTGGAGGGTCACTTTCATTTTACTCGTCGGATTATATAAAAGATATCGTCGATCCTTTTCATTGGCCTGGCGGAAGTAGTCCGTGGCCCGCCGCTGGTAAAGTTTCATGCCCACCAGGCGCAGCCAGGCCTCCATAAAGTTTTTTCTGACATGGGGCATGTCGATCACCTGCAGTCCGTACAGGATACGGTTGCTGGCATGGGTGATGGCTTCATAAAAACAATGCTCAGCCACCCCGATGGAAGCCGGGCCGATGTTGAACTTGCCGATATTGACGGTATTAAGCGAGGCATCCCAGGCCGCCGGCCCGCGGGAAAGCAGGTCATCCTCAGTAATCGGATAATCATGGAGGGCGAAATTGGAGACATATTCCTGGTGGGAGATGACGTTCTTCTTCAGCTCATAGGCCTTATGCCGGTAGTTGGTGACGAAAAAAACAAAATCGTCCGAACCGTCTTTGATTTTCCCCAGGGTGGAAACCATTTCGGCTTCGTTCCCGTTGCCGATATAATATTTTTCTCCATTGGCGACCCAGGTACCGTCTTCTCGGGGTGTCAAGGCGGTCTCTGTAGAATAGATATCCGCCCCGTGAGCCCTTTCGGAAAGACCGAAGGCGAAGATCGCCCCTTCTTTAAGAAGACAGGCTGCTTTTTGTTTGGCCCTTTCGTTGTCACTCATCCAGATGGGCCCCAGGCCGAGGATAGTAACCTGGAAACAGTACCAGTATCCCAGACCATAAAAAGCCAGCAGTTCGCTTAATTCATTGTTCCGGGCTGTATCCCAGCGGCAATCCGGGTCGCCTCCGGCATAGGCCTTCGGTGTAAGCATTTTGGCAAATATCTGCTCCCGGCCGATAAAGTCGACAAACTCTTTGTACCAGACCTTCCTGTTGAAATCCTCCAGAAGCCTTGTTTTTCCCATGGCCTCAAAAAACTCAATGGTCTTGGCCATAATCGCCCTCGACCCTTCATCACTCATAAGACTCTTATATTTCTTGGGTTGTATTAGAAAATTCATTTGATTTCTCCTTTCGTATTCGACCCTCCTTAAAAGGGACTGACATAAAAACACCTCTCCCCAACTCCAAGGAATGTTATTATAATAACATAATTGTCACAACCTTTTTGTACTCATCGAAGCAATCTCAAACCTTATTCGCAGCCTGTTCTGGGTTACAAGGAGATATTAACCGAAAGGTTGGGTAAAACCGGCACCAAGGTCATTTAGTTCTACAATGAAAAAACAAATTGACATTTTTGATTTTCATGGTAGATACATCCCATGATTCCTCGTATAAATCTCAAAAAGCGCCTTAAAGAATCCCTGGGTCGAAGCCGTGTGGTTGCCCTTATCGGACCGAGACAGTGCGGTAAGACCACCTTGGCACGGGAATGGGTTTCTCCGCTATCTCCCAACTACTTCGACCTGGAAGACCCCACCAGTCTGATAAGGCTGGATGAACCGATGACTTCCCTCGGGCATTTGCAGGGGCTTGTGGTTATCGATGAAATTCAGAGGCGGCCTGATCTATTTCCCCTGTTGCGGGTTCTGGTGGATCGCCGGCCTTCCCCTGCCCGCTTTCTAATTCTGGGCAGTGCCTCACCGGCCCTGCTTCGGCAAGCCTCGGAGTCGCTGGCCGGTCGGATCGAAACGATAGTCATGAGTGGTTTCAGTCTGGCGGAATTGGGAAAGACCGCTCAACAGCAACACTGGCTTCGTGGAGGTTTCCCTCCTTCCTATCTGGCTCGAAAAGAGGTCGACAGTCTGGCCTGGCGCAAAAATTTTATTCAGACCTTCCTGGAACGGGATCTCCCCCAATGGGGAATCAACGCCCCGCCCATCACTCTGCTGCGCTTCTGGACGATGCTGGCCCATTTCCATGGGCAAGTCTGGAATGCTGTTGAACCGGCCCGTTCTTTAAGTGTCAGTGAGCCTACGGTGCGCAGGTACTTGGATATCTTATCGGGTGTGTTTATGATTTACCAACTTCAGCCCTGGCATGCCAACCTTAAGAAAAGGCAGATCAAGGCCCCGAAGATCTACATAAGGGACACGGGACTCCTGCACCAATTGCTCGGTATCCGCTCCAATCAGGAATTATTTGCCCACCCGAAATGCGGCTTTTCCTGGGAAGGATATATCATCGAAGAAGTTCTTAAGACCGTTCAACCCGAGGAATCTTTTTTCTGGGGTACTCATAATGGGGCGGAGATTGACCTCTTGTTGCTGAAGGATGGCCAGATGCTGGGAGTGGAATGCAAAAGGGTTGATGCACCGCGATTGACACCCTCAATGCGTATTGCCATGGATAATTTGAAGCTGGAACGAATTGCCGTCGTATATCCGGGAACGCGGCGGTATGCCCTGGCCGAAAATATCCAGGCGGTACCCTTTCAGACGATTGCAGAGGGGATGAAAGGGTTGTTTCCATGATCTCGCAGCATTTGTTCCCCATATCTGGTTATCCCAAGTAAAATTTAGAAAGGCAAAAAGGCTGAAAGCAGGAGAGTAAAGGAGGCGCTCCTTACCAACGGGGCCAGACAGAGAGGGGAAGGCCCAGCCGTATACGAACAGAAGGACCGCGAAGGCCATAATGACGACGGCGAAGATGAGGCTCTCTCACACCATTTATAATCGGCGGTGGCAAAGGTAGAACAGGCCATTGTGGCCAGTGTTGCCAGGGCCGGCCTACCGCGCGGCAGCAGAATGGCGAAGAGGGCCAGCGACAGGAGCACCGACAGGATCGGCCGGAGCTTGATTGCCGGGAGCGACCGACGCTCAGCGAAGAAACCCCGGCCCGCGATCACGAGCCCGAAACCCATTTTGTGGGGTTCGCCTTGGCGTAGGCCGCCATCTCTGCGATGCCGTTCACCGGCACCGAGGGGTGGACCCCAAGGACAGAGGATATAAATGTCCTTACGGTGAAGCCCCGCCCCAACAGGCGGATACTTCTCTTCACTGTCAACGTACAGGCTCGTATCCCGACTGCTTGAACCGGGCCTGCACCGGCGGGCTCATCAGGAAGCTCAGGAACGCTTGCGCGGCCGCGGGATGGGGGGTGCGCTTCAGCAGGATTCCGGTATAGGTGGTCATGTTCTGCAGGTCGCCCGGATAGGGGCCGACCAACACGACCTCCGGCACCGAGAGAATTTCACTGATCTGGGTCAAACCGATGGCGTTTGCCGTCGATTTCGCCATCAGCTCCATCGAGACCTTCCCGCCGCCGGCGGTCCGTCCCTTCTTCTGCACCTCGCTTGCTATGCCCAAACGGTCCGCCACTTTCAGAAAGTAGGCGCCAGCCGTGGCGATCTTGGGGTCGGCATAGTAGATCTCCGTAGCAGCAAGCAGCGCCTGCTTCAGCTCCTCGGGTGTTCCGATGGCCGGACGGGCCGCCCCCTTCCGGACCGCGATCCCCCCGCCGACCTTCCCCAGATGAACGGTCGTTTCGGGTCGCACCACCCCTTTGGCCTGGAGCTGTTCGATGATCACCGGCGTGACGATCGTAAGGTCGGCCGGTTCGCCTGCAAATATCTTGTCCCGAAGCGCCCCCACCGGGGCGTAAGTAAGCTTGACGGTGTGGCCGCTCGACTTCTCAAATGACCCCACCATATCCCTGATGATCGCTTCGGTCGCCCCCGCGGCCAGTACATTGAGTTCCACGGCTTGCACCTCCCCCCGGCCCGCAAAGAGCAGAAATATGCCCAACGCAAGACCCAACGCCGGTCGCAGCAGCGCATACCGGCAAAACGATAGTAACCGTAATTTTGTAGCGCCTGACATAGGACACCCCCCAATGAAAGAAAAGGAATTTCCGATCTTTTTTTACCAGAATCACCCATTTGGGCGGTTGACGATAAATGATAGACAGTGGCATGTCAAGCGGAAACAAAAAAATAATCATTGACATCCGATATCCGGCACTGTAGTCTGTCGACAGCCTACAAACCGTTCATCGCTTGATTCTCTGTGAAACATATGAATGAATTCGACGTCGGCGAAATTCAAGACTTTCAGAATCGATCCCTCGTAGAGATCATCTCCAGGCAGTTGGAAGGGATGATTCTGTCCGGCAAGATCGAGCCCGGGGAGCGGATCAACGAAAGCAAACTCTCCGGCCTGCTGGGAGTCAGCCGGGCGCCCATCCGGGAGGCGCTGCGTCTCCTGGCAAGCAGCGGCATCCTGGAGATTCGCGCCAATCGGGGCATGTTTGTTCGCGACCTGCAGATCGACGAAGTCGAAGGACTCTATGATATCCGTGCGGCTCTCGACGTGCTTGCCGGGGAGAGGGCCGCGCAGCGAATCAATGACGGGCACCTCCGGATACTCAATCGCTGGATAAAAGAGATGGCCGCCTATGCCGAGGCAAACGATACGGATGCCTATTACCGGGCGAATATCGCTTTTCATGCGGCTATCGTCGAAATCACGGGTAATGCAAATCTTCTTTCCATCTATGAAGGGGTCTGTAAACAGATGTCTCTGTTTCGAAAGATCTCTCTCTCGCTTCCCGGGCAACTGCGCTTGTCCCTTCAAAGACACAAGAAAATCGTCGACGCCATCAAGTCAGGGAGAAGTACGAAAGCGGCAAGCGTCATGAAGAATCATACCCTCGGGGCCAAGAAGGTCCTGTTGCGTTCCATCAAGGCCAAGAAAACGTCCCTGTAAAGAGGATTTTATTATGAGCGACATGGAACAGGCTTTAAGAAAACTCGGCGAATTGAGGGAAAAGGCCCTACTGGGCGGAGGGCGGGAGCGAATCAAGAAATTGAAAGAGAAGGGCTACCTGACCTGCGACGAGCGGATCGCCCTCCTTGCGGACCCCGGTACTTTTGTAGAATGGTTTGCCTTTGCCGGGCCGCAGCCGGCCGAATTCGGACCCAATCCCCCTTACATACCGCGCGATGGCGTGATTACCGGTTTTGCGAACGTAAGCGGCAGGACTGTCGGCGTGTACGCCCATGACAAAACCGTGCAGGGGGGGTCTTTAGGGAATGTTCAGGCGGCGAAGATCGCTCAGCTTATCAGGAAGTGCTGCGAGCTGAAAGTTCCGCTCATCGCGCTGCAGGATTCGGTGGGCGCGCGTATCCAGGAAGGGAACAAGAATATCGGCTTTGACAGTATATTTTATGCCTTGACCCAGGCCTCGGGCGTCATTCCGCTGCTCTCGGTCATATTGGGGACCTGTGCCGGCGGAATCGCCTACAGCTCGGCCTTGATGGATTTCGTCATCATGGTCAAGGACAAGAGCCAACTGTTCATCACGGGGCCGAACGTGATCAAATCCGTCACCAACGAGGACGTCTCCGTCGAGGATCTCGGCGGCGCAAAGGTTCATTCCGAAAAGAGCGGGGTGTGCGACATCGTTGCCGCCGACGAAGCGGACGCGTTTCGGTTGACAAAAGATCTTCTCGCCTTTTTGCCGAACAGTTATAAAGAGTCGGCGCCGAGGTGCGACCCGCAAGACGATGGGGAGAGGGGATGCGAAGCGGCGCTTTCCCTCATGCCGTCCGATCCCAAGAAATCCTACGATATGAAGAAGATCCTGAAATGCATCCTGGATGAGGGTCGGTTCTTTGAAATAAAGGCGCGCTTCGCGAGGAACATCCTCACGGGATTCGGCCGCATGGACGGACGGAGCGTCGGGATCATCGCCAACCAGCCGTCCTGGCTGGGCGGCACCCTGGATGTGGATGCCTCCGACAAAGGTTCCCGTTTCATTCGCTTCTGCGACGCATTCAACATCCCTCTCCTCACTTTCGTGGACGTTCCGGGCTACCTTCCCGGCGTGGATCAGGAATACAGGGGGATCATCCGCCACGGGGCGAAGATGCTCTTTGCTTACGCGGAAGCGACTGTCCCCAAAATCACGGTGATCTGCCGAAAGGATTACGGCGGCGGGAAACAGGCGATGTGCAGCAAGCCGATGGGTACGGATCTGGTGCTGGCCTGGCCCAACGCCGAGCTGGCGGTGATGGGGGCGGAGGGCGCCGTGGATGTCATCTGCCGCCAGGAAATCGAGGCATCGGGCGACCCGGAAGGGACACGCCAAAGGCTGATCCGGGAGTACCGGGAGATTTTCGACGGCCCCTTTGAATCGGCCCGAAAGATGTATATCGACGATATCATCGACCCGAGGGAAACCAGGGCCAGAATCGTCAAAGTGCTGAAAATCCTGAAGGACAAAAAAGTCGCCGGGGTGGAGAGAAAGCACGCCAACATGCCGGTGTAAGTCATCATCTATAGACTTTCACGTTTTCGTGAAAAAGGTTACGATTCCTCTTCCCTGGCGGGAGGGGATATATAATACGAGCAATTTAAGGAGGAACAATTATGGGTTTGCCGCTCGAAGGGTTTAGGGTTCTGGATTTGACCCATGTGATGTCCGGACCCTATTGCACCCAGATCCTTGGCGATCTGGGCGCGGAGGTGATTAAGATCGAACGTCCCGACGTGGGGGATCAGACGCGAAGAATGCCGCCCCATTTTGTGGGCGAAAAGAAGATGAGCGCCTACTTCCTGTCGCTCAACCGAAACAAGAAGAGCCTCACGCTGGATATGAAATCACCCGAAGGGAAGGAGATCTTCTACAAACTGACAGAAAAGGCGGATGTCGTCGTCAATAATTTCGCCCCCGGTACAATGGAAAAACTGGGGCTGGGTTACGAAACGCTCAGAGCGATCAACCCCGGTATCGTCTGGGCCTCCATCTCGGGATACGGCCTGGATGGACCCTATCGCGACAGACCCGCTTACGACATCATTATCCAGGCCGTAGGAGGCGTCATGAGTTATACGGGCGAGCCGGACCGGCCGCCGGCCCGCTGCGGAATTCCCTACGGCGATTTGGGGGCTTCGATCCAGGCTGTCGTCGGGATCCTCGCCGCGCTGCTGTCGCGCGTGAAAACCAGGGAAGGGCGAAAGGTCGACATATCGATGCTCGACGTCATGGCGGCCCTGCACACCTACCGGGCGAAGTATTATTTCGTTGCGGGGGAAGTTCCGAAGCCCGTGGGAACCGCGCACGTGAGCAGCGTGCCGCTGCGCGCTTATAGAACGAAGGACACCTACATCGTCATCGAGGCTTTC
>Ga0233420_10000908_pt1 | contig 11756 bp, 12 predicted proteins | sample Watercolumn_Mata_4_FD_183009 | JGI IMG/M metagenome (GOLD analysis project Ga0233420, IMG submission 183009) | Freshwater microbial communities from Lake Matano, South Sulawesi, Indonesia - Watercolumn_Matano_2014_102_MG | ecosystem: Environmental > Aquatic > Freshwater > Lake | place...
TAAGATTATGTATATATCTCTTCGTGCTAGGCGACGAATTGCTCGAATTGCTTTAAGGCTTTGTCTGCCGGTGTCGTCGTCCTCTAAACGACGACTTATTACTAAAAATCCGATTCTTCTCTCTGTGTCTGCTTGTATCAGGTTTACTGCTTCTCGCGCTGATGCTGCCTCTATTACTTCTGTACCCGGCGGATTTATTATTGGTGCGATATTGTGACGACGTTGTGGATCGCTTACAGCCAAGACTATTTTGATGTTTTCTCCTGATTCGGTTGGCATATAGAAAATAAGTGATTTTGCAAAAGGAGGTAATTAAATCACAAATTGACTTAACGGTCAATAGGATTTATCCTAAAAACTGTAGTTAATTTGCACCGGTTGTTTTTGCTACAGCTCTTGCTACTAAATCTTGTATTCTTCTGACTGGAAGTGGTGGGGATGTTAATATTTGTGTTCCCTCTGGGAGGACTCCTGCGATGGTAGAAGCATCTGCTGATGTATCTATTAGTATTATCGTAGATATGGATTTTTTTCTAGCTTCGCATACGATTCTTTTTACTAATGGGTCAACGTCTCTGGTTCCATTCAAATTTATGATTACTCCTGCGATTGTTTCATCTTCTGTCTTTGGCCTTTGTATACTGTTAAGCCCTTCTTGAAGTGTTTTTTGAATGTATATTCTTACCGATGATTGAGCAGCTACGGTAGCTTCCAAATCTTTTGTGAGTGCGGGGTCTCTATATGGATCAACTAGTAGTAAACTTATGGATTTGCTTGGACTACTTTCTTGTCTTGAAGTGGTGGGGGTAGGGTCTTCTGTCATGCCAAATGGTGGGGGTGTGGAATCATCCGGTGAAGTTCTTCTTGTTGCTAACTGCTGAGGTCTCATTATTCTGAAGTTATTGTGCTTATGTTTATTATTAAACAATTGTCTTGTCAAATACAAGGTACTTAGTGTAATGTTTTTTCCCATTATGTCAAGAGGTTTAACAGATATTTATGGCAAAAAGTGGATCTAAGTATGGAGAACTTGATTGGAGTGGAGATTATTCTACTCCTTCTGATAGAGGTAACCCCTATTGGGGCATGCGTTCTTTAAGAGAATGTTACAGTGAAAGATCTTTTTACGAGGCTGTTCGCGATTTCGTTGAGGTTACCGGGTTGGGTTCTGATTATCCAGAAATAGGTGCTGAGGCGAATCAGGATCCTGTTGATATTGAAACTTTGAGAAAACATGCTGTAGCAAGAGTTGCTGAACTTGTGCCACTTTCTTCTGTTAAACCTGATGGGTCTTCTGATATTGATAGTTTTGTAGTTGATGGGAGGGCTCAGCGTTGGATAGAGGAAACTTCCGGTATTTTGGATTCGCGGTTTGTAGGGGAGGCACGCAAACACTCCGGGGCGATGAATAAATTGTTGTATGGATTGTCGCGGAATCTTCCAGCTTATTCTCTCGAGTCTCTTGATACTAGAAGGACTAAAATTCAGGCGCTTAGTGAGTCGGGTGGTATAAGAGGTCTCTATTATTTGGCTATGTTAGCTTTTCTTATGGCTCCTCGTTTTTCTGCTCGTTTGTATGGGGTTTTGCGAAATCCTGTTGTTCGTGATGACATGGTTGATCCGAGGAGAGCTTGTAATTCTGAAATGATCTCTATTATGGGGGCTTCACTTGCGGCTTTTCAGAAGAATGCCAGTCATACCGGTGCTAACCCGTTTCCTATTGAGGGGTTTTCCAGCCAGGATCCTTCCAAACTGGGCACATTTGTTCGTGCTGAGGCGCGACTTGTTTTGGGGCAGGAGCCGAATTTTTCTGGAGTTTTACAGGAAGATTTGGTCTCTCTTGAAGCTAGAGAATTGGGAGGTAGATATGGTTTCCATAAAAATGCATTAATTCATATGCACATGAGGGATTTAAGAGCGCGTGTTTTTGCCCATCAGGTTCTTGGGGCAATGATGACTGCTCCTCATGAGTTGGCTTATCCTATTGCTGGGTTAATCCCTGAGGGGACTCAATGTATGTTGGATTTAGGCGCTGGTGAATATGCTTGGGCTGCTAATCTTTTTGCTGCTGCTATGAGACAAATGGAAGTTGTTGCCTGGGATAGGGTTTATGCGTATCAGTCTCGGAGGAATAATTTGAGTTTTAGACCTATCAATCTCGATGATATGGAACAGATCGGGTGGCTTTTCAATGAATTTCGGGGGAGAGTTGGTTTTGTGCTTGCATCGAATATATTTCATAAACTTAAAGACCCAAAAAAAGTTTTTGAGCAGATAATCCGTTTATTGGCGGAGTCTCGAGGGGTTATGTATATGGTTGCTCCTGCGTTTTCCAAGGATGATCCGGAAGGGTTGCCTATGGTTACTGAGCAGGATTGGACTAGGCATGTTGCCAGTGTGTGGACATTAGAGAAAATTTTTGAAATGGTGCGAATGTTTTCTGGACAATACGGGGTCAGAATCAGGGCGTTATCTCATGTATGGCCTGTTTGCGGGCAGAATGATTATTACCATAGGGTAGCGATTGGAATTAGTACGGGAAATTAGAATTTGTCTTTGGGGGACATGCTTATTGTTTTTGGCTGTACAAGCGCAAATCTGCCTGTGTAAGCTGGTGAAAGTTTAGACTTGCCTGTGTAAGCTTGCGGAGGTTTAGTGGATATTGGGTTGTATTGGCTGGTTTTAAAAATTTGTAAATTAAATTATTTGTTGGTATATTCTAGAAAATTTAATTTGAAATTTTTATGGTTGTAAATAGTTCATCCAAAGGGGGTTCCCAGATCGGGCGTCCGGTTTTTCTTTTGAAAAAGATGTTTTTTGATGAGGTGGAGAGGATAAAAAAGGAATCTTCGGTGGAAGGTGGTGGTGTTGGCGGTTCAAAAGCTGGTGGTGGAGAGGCCGATGGTGGTGAAAGGGGTGTGGAAGCTGGTTCCGTTGCTGTTAAAGGACTTGTGAGCTGTCATGCGCATCTTGACAGGGCTTTTACCGTGACTTCTGAAAATTGGGCGCAGAGCAGAGCTTTGATGGAGGAGAAATGGAAATTGGTGAATGAAATTAGAAAGAAAAATGCGGCTGATCCTTCCGGGATGAAAGAACGTGTTAGAGGTGTTCTTGAGATGATGATTGAGCAGGGAGTGGCTGTTTTCCATACTCATGTGGATGCGGATTTAAATACTGAATTGAAAGTCGTCGAGGCGATGAATGAGCTCCGGCGTGAATATGAAGGCAGGATTTTGCTGCGGTTTTCGGCGCATCCTACGCAGGGGTTTTTGAATGAAGATGCGAGTGGGCATGATGCGAAAAAAATTGAGATTTTCGAGAAGGCGTGCGCTATGTGTGATACCGTAGGGGCTTTGCCTTCTGCGGATAGGAGGCTTACTGATGGGGATTTGAAGCATTTAGACATAGCTTTTGGAGTTGCGAAGAATCTGGGGAAGGATATAGATGTCCATATCGATCAGGAAAATAATCCTTATGAAAAAGATACGGAGAAATTGATTGGGGTAGTTCGGAAATTTGGATGGGAGGGGAGGACGAATTTTCTGCATTGTATATCCGTTGCGGCGCAGGTTAAAAAGGATCGTGAGAGGATAATTGCCGGGTTAAAAGATATAGGCGCGAATGTTATTGTTTGTCCGACGTGCGCGGTTGCGATGAAGCAACATGACGACAAAATGGCGCCTGTTCATAATTCTATCGCGCCGATTCCCGAGATGGTCGCAAGTGGAGTGAATGTTTCGCTCGGGGTTGATAATATTAGTGATGTTTACGATCCGGACAGTTCCGGAATTTTGTGGGATGAGATAAGGCTAATCGCGGTGGCGTGCAGATATTATGAACCGGAGATTTTGGCGAGGATTGCGACGGTGAATGGGTATAAAACACTAGGGCTCCGGAGTTAAGTAAGGGGGTAGGTGTACTCCGGAGTAAAGCTACGGAGGTAAGTATATTTAACCTTAAATTATATGGCAAAAGTTAGAAAGGCTGCGATAGTAAAGAAGGCGAATGCTTCTGCTCCTGTCCGAAGGAAGCTTTGGCATAAAAGTAAAGTTGTTGAGATGGATCGAACGGTTGAGGAATATAACGCTGGGAAAGATATTCAATATGATCAAGAATTGGTGCCCTACGATGTTGTTGGGTCTAAAGCGTATGCGAAGATGCTTCATAAGTATGGGATTTTGAATAATAAAGAGTTGGCCGATCTTGAAAAGGGGCTGAAAGAAATCGATGAATTATGGAGAAAAGGGCTATTTAAAGTTACTCTTGAAGACGAAGATTGTCATACTGCGATCGAAAGTTATTTGGTTGCACATTATGGCGATGTTGGGAAGAAAATTCATACGGCGAGGAGTCGCAATGATCAGGTTATTGTCACTGAAAAACTTTATATTAGAGATAGGCTAAAAGAGATTCGTGAATTTGCTAAAAAGGTTGCGCTTGAGTTTGCTTTGACTGCAAAAAAATATGAATTTGTTCCGATGCCGGGGTATACGCACACTCAAAAGGCGATGCCGACTTCGGTTGGGATGTGGCTTTCTTCGTTTGCGGAGGGACTTACAGATGATATTAGGCTTCTCGATACAGTTTTAAAAATTCAGAATCAAAATCCGCTTGGGACTGGGGCTGGTTATGGGACTCCGTTTGGGTTTGACAGGGATTATTTGAGCAAGTTGATGGGTTTTGAAAAGACGCAAAGTAATCCGATATACTGCCACAATTCTCGCGCGAAGAATCATGCGATGGTGTTGGATGCCTGTGTGCATTTGATGATGACTTTGAATAAATTTGCGACGGATATTGTTTTGTTTTCGTCGGGGCAGTATCGGTTTTTTGAGTTTGGAGATAATATTGCGACGGGGTCTTCTATCATGCCGCAGAAGAAAAATCTTGATGTGGCGGAACTTCTTCGTGCACGTGGTGCTACGGTTGTTGCTTGCAGGGCTGAGATTTTGATGAATTACATGAATAAAATATCCGGATATCACAGGGATGGGCAGGAGCTCAAGAGACCTTTGTTTTTGGGATTGAGATTTACTCGTGATTCATTGGAAGTTGCGGCGATAATTGCCGAGAATGTTATTCCTGTTACGGAGAAATTGTATGATGCGATGACGCCGGAACTTTTTGCGACTCATAAGGCCTTTGAATTGGTGAAAAATGGGATGCCTTTCCGTGATGCATATTTTGAAATTGGGAATCATTTGAGTGAATTAACTGTTGATAAAGGATCGATTGTGAAGATGCTGAAGGAATCTAAACACCGTGGTGGAGCTGGGAATTTGGGGCTTAATGAGTTGATTGCTGAAATAAAGAGGATGTAGGGCTGGTGTGGTTTTTGGCAAAAATGTTGGTTGTACTGGATGTATACAGAAAGTTGATGAATCGTCGTGTTTGATATATAATTTATTCTTGAAAATGTAACAAAATATTTATGGAAGTTCCAGTAGGAAAAAATGAAGTGCCATATGAAGAAACGGATGCTAAATACGCAGAGCGAATTAGGGAAACTAATGTCCAATGGAGACGTGCGATAAAAAGAATAAATATTGCAATATGGTTCGCTATCGGCGCAGCTCTCGGTGCTACTGTTCTTCCGTCGCCTTGTGTCAATCGACTTGTTACGGACACAGCAGGAAATGCTTCTCAAGAAATCGATAAGACAGCTCAAAAAATCAATAGAACAGCAAAATTGGAAGAGATTTTTAGATTGGAATATGACGACCCAGCTTTTTTTGGCACAGATTTCGTGCCGGTTAGAGTAGGAACGGAAGTGGTTAAAAAGTATGAAGGTAAGAAGTACAGATTTCTTATAAAGGAAGGAGGGCTTGTGGAGGTTACGGAAGAAGATGGAACGATTACAACTTTCAATCTGAATCCTTTCCCTTTGGACTTAGATTAAACCTGTATGTGGGGAGAGGTTCTTTGGGTTTGGGATATCCTATTCCGGGATTGATATTGTTTGCAGATTGTGGAAGTGGTATTCCGAGATAGCTGAGTGTTACTGGCACAGCTTTGTTTTAAGAAGGATTTCTATTGTTTTGTATTTCTCGCTGTTTTTGCCGTATTTCCCCTTTGCAAAATAGGTGAAAGCTTTGTAGAAATCTTCATCGGTTATTTTTGATAGATTTGTGTATCGGTATTTTTTGTAGATGGTGTTTAATGTTTTTATGACTGTGTCTTTGTCAGTATTTATAGATAAGTCGAGCAGAAATATTTTTCCCCAGGCTGCATTGTTTTGGTAATTTCCATCTGTTCCATTGGGTTCGCTGAGTTCGCATGCATTTTTTGAGTTATAGAATTCTTTTTCTTTTTTTCCTGGATATGCGAATGAATTTTGTACGCTTTCTGTTTCTAAGTAGTATGCACAATTATTTTTTGCAGTATTCCAATCTGAAAAGTCCCAAGACTTATCGTTGCAGGTTTCTTCTATCATTATAAGCGGTAACACATGTGATGGGCCTTCACGCAGCCAAAGTGATTGTGTTGAGTGTGTTCCGAAGAACGAATGAGTTAATTCGTGCCATAAAAGCCAATAATAGTTAAAACCTTCTCCTATTTCGTCTGCAAGGACTGTCGCAAATCCTGGTCCCGTGCTGTTTGATTCTTTTAAGTAGGTTTTTACTATAAGGTCTGTGCATGGGTATTCTCCAAAATAATTTTCTGATAATTCTAGCCATTTTTCTGTGAGATTGATTCCATTTTTTATAATCGATGTTTCTTCGTTATATTTGCCAGTCACGATGAAGTATACATTTGTGTCGTTCAGTTTTTTCTTGATTATGTTTAGGTCTTGGTCTGTGAATTTTTTTAAATAATTATCTGTTACTGTCGGACAATATATGTCAGTCATTGTTGGTTCAATTTCTGTTCCCCAAATTTGAATTAGATCGTTTTTTTCGTCTTTGTATGACGGGGTGATTTTACTGTAATCTCTGTTGTTTTTGAGTGAGGCTTGGTTTATTTCCTTGGTTACTTTTATATTTTTAAATATTAGTCCTTGCAGGTTGCTACTGATAAAAGGAGTCGTGACTCCTGCTAGAATTAAAACTATGATTAGGATTAAAATTTTATATTTTTTCATTTTTGATTGGTAATAGATTTAGTTTCTTCAATTATTTCTTTTTGAAGTATAGTCGAAAGTTTGGTTATTTGGTATGTGGTTTCAATTGACCACGATAGATGGTTCTATTATATGTGCGTTCTTTGTATTTTAATAAAGAAAAAGTTTTTTTGGATTTGATACAAAATTCTAAGTTTGAACCTACTTCCAAGGAGAATCCGAATAAAAGATCTGAAATTTTGCACAGATTTGCCGGTATAACTTCTGAGAAGGATCTGTTTTTTGTTCAAATCAAAGAGAACAAACAGAGTGGGACCAAGTGGTTTATGTCTGTTTTCCCGGTTGACGATAGATGATGTGAAAAAAGACTTTCCTCGCTTAAGTTTATAAACTACGGGCCGAAAGTCTTCTTCGGCGTCATGGTAGCAGAAATTGAGTTTCGAAATTAATAGCTGTTGAGTTCAAATGTGTATTAATATAAAATTGCGGTATGCCAAAAGCTTCCTCATTAGATCAATACAAAATTCCGGCTTTTAAAAGAAAGCGGGGCTTAGCTGCGAAAGCTAGGAGAAAACGTGCTCCTGTGACTGCTTTGGAAAAAAGGATTGCGGGGATTCCTGTTGTGAAGCAAAGAAGGAAGGTTGCGAGGGGGAGAAGTGTTGCTACAAGTTTGTCGAGGGGGAGAAGGAATATTGCTGGGAGTGGCGATTTGTATGGGGCTGAGCGGATGAGTGTTGTTGAGAGAGAAGTGTCTTATGGTGGTTCGCAAAGTGTTTTTGAAAATAGTGGAGTTTCTTATAATGGTTCGTATGGTGGTAGTCTGCAGGGCGGGTTCTCGAGTCCGCTTGTTGGGGATGGATCAAGTGGCACGAGCGAAAGTTCGATGAATTATGGCGGGGCGAGTTATGTTAATGATGAATCGAGTTGGGGGGCTGCCAAAAGTTCTGACGAACTTTTGGCTTTTCGCCAAATGCGGCCTTGCGGGAAAATTGAAGGATATATTGATAAAATTGAAGTTGCGATCGTGACGGTGACATCATCAATTAGGAAAGGGGACAGGCTTGTGTTTGAGGCTATGGATGGCGGACTTTTTGAACAAACGCTTGAATCAATGCAGATAAATCGTGAGGATGTTGTTACGGCTTATAATGGTGATGATGTTGGGATAAAGGTTTTGGCTGAGCCGAGAAAAGGTGGATTGGTTTATAGGGTTTCGGAGTAGTTGTTTAAATCTTTAAATTTTTTTATGAAAACATTTGTCATGAAAGGGTTGGGATATGGGCTTACCTCCGGGATTATTACGACTTTGGGAATGATGGTGGGATTGAATGCTGGAACTCATTCAAAGGTTGCGGTGCTTGGCGGCATTTTTATTATTGCGATTGGAGATTCTCTTTCCGATGCGCTTGGGATGCATATTTCTGAAGAGTCGGTTGGTGACGGGACTGCCGCTCATCATAAGGGGGCGTGGCTTGCGATGGTTTCTACTTTTATTTTTAAAGTTTTATTTGCGTTGATTTTTGTTGTGCCGGTTTTACTGCTTTCTCTTGAGATTGCTGTTTGGGTGAGCGTTGCTGTTGGGATGATAATTATTTCGTTGTTCAGTTGGGTTTTTGCCAAGAAGCAGGGAGGGAAGCCGCTTCATGCTGTAGGGGAACATGTTTTAATTGCTGGAATTGTTGTTGTTTTGACTCATTTGGTTGGGGATTTTGTTAATTATTATTTTGGAGCGGCGGTGTAGGTTAGGAATTTGAAGAAAGTGGAGATTGTATGGGGAAGTTGTATGCGAGAGGAAAAGTCCTTATAATCCCTTTTGATGAAAATTATTTATTTAGATAATGGAGCGAGTACTCAAGTTGATCCAAAAGTTTTGAAAGCTATGGAGCCTTATTTTACTGAATTGTACGGGAATGCGAGTTCGGCTCATGACATGGGGATGAAGGCGAAACTTGCTTTGAGTGATGCGAGACATGTAGTGGCGAAGTCGATTGGGGCAAAGGATGAAGAGATTTATTTTACTTCGAGTGGGACTGAGTCGAATAATCTTGCGATAAAGGGTTTGGCTTTTGCGCAGGAGGGGATGAAAAATCATATTGTTACGACGAAAGTTGAGCATGCTTGTGTTTTGAATTCGTGTAAATGGCTGATTGAATTGGGGTTTGAAGTAACTTATTTGGATGTTGATAAGGAGGGATTTATAAATTTGAATGAATTGGAAAGCGCGATTAAGCCTGGCAAGACGTTTTTGGTTTCTATTATTCATGGAAATAATGAAATTGGAACGGTGCAGGATTTGAAAGCGATAGGTGATGTGTGCAAGAAACATGGTGTTTTGTTTCATACTGACGCTTGCCAAAGTTTTACCAAAGTTCCGATTGATGTCAGGAAAATGAATATTGATTTGATGACTTTGAATTCGCATAAAATCCACGGACCGAAAGGTGTCGGGGCTTTGTATGTTAGGAGTGGGATTGGGGTGGTTGGTAGTGATGGTTCTGGTGATGGAGGCGGGCGTGATGGGCGAGGTGAAATTGTGCCTTTGATGCATGGTGGCGGACATGAAAAAGGACTTCGTGCCGGCACTGAAAATATCCCGGGGATTGTCGGGTTTGCGGAGGCTGTGAAATTGGCTAAGGAAGGTCATGTAAAGGATATGGTTAAGCTTAGAAATTTCTTCATTGATGAGGTTTTGAAAGCTGTTCCCGATGCGAAATTGAATGGGCCGATGGATGAAAAAAATCTTACGCGGCTTTGCAATAATATTAACTTTACTTTCCCTGTGAGTGGAGAAATGCTTGGAGATTATTTGAATTTTGCTGGGATTTGTACTTCCAAGGGGTCGGCTTGCAGTAATAATGAGGCTTCGAAGGTCAGTTATGTTTTGAAGGCTTTGGGACGAACGGATAAAGAAGCGAACAATTCAATCAGGTTTACTTTAAGCCGTTTCACGACTGAGGAGGAAATTGAAAAAACTTTAGAAATTTTGATTAAAAGCGTAGAGAAAGTGAGGAAGTCGAGGTTTGCGTAGGGTTGTGGTGAGTTATGTGGTGGACTATTATGTATTGTTGGGTTGTTGGTCATATTGTGAGGTTGCAATAACGTGTCTTTTATTGTATAATTTTAGTATAGTCGTGTGATGTATATTTAACACTGAAATTATGAATGATCCCGATGGTAAAGAGGGAATAAGACCTGATATCCCTGCTGTAAGTCCTATTTATAGCTGTTCTGCGGTGTCTGGTTTGGCGAGTCATTTAATAAGTGGGAAGATGAAAAATCCTTGGGTAGAAGTTGATGGTCGAAGATGGAGTGTTAAATTGAGAGGTGTGGCTAATTATCGTGCTCCGGCTTGCTTTCTCCCTCATGCTCGAAGGTTTACTAATGGCCCTGACCATGGTGGAGAGAATAGAACTTTGTTAGTGGTTGAATGCACTGGCGCTCCTCTTGCTATGTTTGATGCTGTAACTGGGGAGATAGTTGGTCCTATGGAAATTCAAATTTCTGAAGCTGAAAAATTTGGGGCTGCCTTGAGTAGGTTACTTGCTGAACATGGGGAGGAAGGTTTTGTGCTAGATGAAGAGTTTATAAGAACTCATGCTCAAAGGGAGTCATTTTTAAATAGTTGGGTAGCTGATTATTTTAGTGAGTTGTCTGAGTATGGAATCCGTTCGGCTAGCAATAGTGTTGTTTTAGATGAATTGGACAGGCTTTTCCCTTTGCCTCATGGGGTTGAGCCATTTAGTATTGCGATTGTTAGTTCGGATCCGCGTTACGATGTGCGAGTTGAAAAAACTTCTAACATATTTCGTGCATTGGCTTTGGCGTGGCACCACGATCGGAAAGTCAATTTTGATAGATCTTTTGATGTATTAAGGGAAATTGATCCCAGGCTCGAAAGTACTGTTAAGGTTGAATTCGGTCGATTATTTACAAAAAGCCAAGCTGTTCGGACTATGCGATAGTTTTACGAAAGTTTGTGGAGAGATTTTGAGTTTAGTCTTTGTTTTGTGTATCCTGATTCTGCTATGAAAAAGAATTTGTTTTATTTTGTGTTTTTTGTGGCGTTTGCGAGTTTGTTTTTTGTTGCGTGTGGGAATACTGATCAAGGAGCTGTTTCTGGGGTGCAAGGTGCTGGGGCTATCAGCGAGGATCATGGTGGAAATTTTGCAAGTGATGATTCTGCGAATGAAACCAAGGTTCCTTTGACTTCGTATTCTGTCCCGATTTTGATGTATCACTATATTCGTGATTACACTGATCCGAATGATCAAATTGGGATTGGGCTTTCGGTCTCGCCGAAAACTTTTGAAGATCAGTTGAGGTGGTTGAAGGAGAATTATTACCAGAGTGTCTCTATGGATTATTTGCTTGGGGCGTATAAGCTAAAAGGTACAAAACCGATTATTTTGACTTTCGATGACGGGTATCAGGATGCTTATGATCAAGCTTTCCCTTTGCTTGTGAAATACGGGTTTCAGGCAACTTTTTATGTGATTGTTGATAAGGTTGGGACGGGTGGGTATTTAACTTGGAATGAGATTTTGAAAATGAGTGAAGCGGGGATGAATTTTGGGTCACATACGCTTAGCCATCCTGATTTGAGAAATTTATCCGAGGATTTACTTATGAAAGAGCTTCGAGAGAGTAAAGGGATTTTGGAGGAGAAGTTGTCTGGAGGGGGAGGCGGTGGTGATGG
>Ga0233420_10000909_pt1 | contig 11747 bp, 14 predicted proteins | sample Watercolumn_Mata_4_FD_183009 | JGI IMG/M metagenome (GOLD analysis project Ga0233420, IMG submission 183009) | Freshwater microbial communities from Lake Matano, South Sulawesi, Indonesia - Watercolumn_Matano_2014_102_MG | ecosystem: Environmental > Aquatic > Freshwater > Lake | place...
GTTGATTCAGAAGCAGCAGAATCAACTCCCAAAAAAAAATCTTTTCCCGCGATATAGCCGGCTTTTTCAATCGCTTCTTTTATTCGCGCAAAAGGTTCTTCATTCGATTGAAGTCTCGGAGCAAATCCTCCCTCGTCTCCGACGGTGACCGCATATCCCAACGCCTTCAAATCTTTTTGCAGTTGGTGATAGACCTCAACGCACATACGTATTGCGTCGTGTTCTGATTTTGCAGCAACCGGCAAAATCATATATTCCTGAATGTCTGTTGCCCAGTTTGCGTGTCTTCCGCCGTTCATGATATTCATTTGGGGAATTGGTAGGATGAAAGGTTCTTTGTGCTCTGGGTTAAATTTAGTGAGGTATTGGTAGCTTGGTTTTTTCTCAACATGGGTTTGGGCTCGTGCAACCGCTAAGGAAGCCGAAAGTATTGCATTTGCGCCGAGATTTGATTTATTTTTTGTGCCGTCGAGTTCGATTAGTTTCTGGTCGATTTTTTCTTGATCTTCTGCATTCATGCCACTAATTGTCCCTGCGATTTTGACATTAATGTTTTCAACTGCTTTGAGAACGCCTTTTCCCTCATAGCGTTTTGGATCTCCATCGCGAAGTTCGACCACTTCATATTTGCCGGTTGAGGCGCCTGAAGGAATTTCTGCCGCGCCGGTTGTTCCGTCTTCTAAAACTACGGTAGTTTGAATGGTGGGATTTCCTCTACTGTCAAGGATTTCTATTGCCGAAACGGTTTTGATTCTCATAGATCACGTGATATGATAATAGTAACAAATTCTATGCAGACAAAACAATTATATCTGGATGACTCGTACCTAAAAGAAATGGATGCGAAAATATTGGAGGTAAGGCCCGAAGGGAAAGGATGGAAGTTACTTCTCGATCAAACGGTATTTTATCCGATGGGTGGCGGTCAGCCAACGGATCAGGGTGTTTTGACGTTTTCTTCTTGGAAAGGTGATGTCTATATGGTTATGGCGAAGGATGGAGAGATCTGGCATTACACGAATGCAGGGACTGACCCTGTAATTGGAGCGATAGTACATGGTGTAATCAATTGGGATCGGCGTTATAAAAATATGCGCGTTCATTCTGCGGGGCATGTGGTTGATTTTGCAATGTATCTTCTAGGGTATTCCCCGAAACAGTTGATGCCGTATAAGGGAGATCATGGTAAAAAACCGTTTATTGTATATCAGGGAGTGGTGGATGAGGATATAAAACAAAAACTTGAAGACAAATCGAACGAACTCGTGCAAAAAGATCTCAAATTTTCCTGGCTTTTTCAACCGTATGAAGCATTGCAAAAAGAAGCAATCTATTTACAGCCGGGACTGCCGACGGACAAACCCCTGAGAACGCTTCGACTGGAGACCGTCGGCGCGGTTGCCGATGGAGGAACACAGGTTCATTCTACAAAAGAGGTAGGAAAGATTACGATCCAATCTGTTGAGGCTGTGAATGGCGAGACGTGGGTGAAATATGCGGTTATGTAAATGTCGGAGATGCCAGACTTGAACTGGCGACCTCATCGTCCCGAACGATGCGCTCTAGCCATCTGAGCTAATCTCCGTATCATTCTATCCTTCGACTCCGCTCAGGATAAACCGTTGAACTACGCCCCGTTATAATAAATATATTATACACTGGATTCCCGCTTTCGCGGGAATGACGAAAGACAATCATGGGCAGCCGGAGGCTTTCACAAATCCTGCTTTTTGGGCTTCTTCTTCAGTGCAGAAATAACCTTCGCCGATGTCTTTTTCGATGATGATCTGATTGTATTGTTTACAGCCAGGGAGGTGATAGAACTTTTGATAGGTGACTTTGTCTATATTTGCCTTGATCCGGCAATTAGTTGAATTGGTTACATCGGTAGGTGATTCGCGGCAGAGGGAACTCCAGATGCCGAGTTTTTTCGTTTGTGCTTCATGGAATGCCTGCGTGAGAATATCGCGTTTGGAGTTTTTGCGGTAGTCGGTTCTGGCCCAGCCTTCCTTGAGGATTACTTCATTTATGAGAGTTGGGGATGTTTGGGGATACAGATATACTAAAGCTAACGAACGGCCAAATGTTTCCTGCTGTTCTTCATCAAGTCGAACAACTTTTTTATTGATGAGTTCGGTAAGACGGTCTCTTGCCTCTTTGCCTCCGCAGCGATTGTATTCCGGCGCGTCAACGCCGATGAGACGCACCCGTTTGCCTGACGCAAGTTGAAATGTGTCGCCGTCAACTACCTCTCTGACGGTATTTTGATTTTGCTCGCGTTGATACAAGCCGATATTGAAAGATAAAGAAAGTATTGAAACTAAAGCAAGAAAAATAATTAAAAGATTTTTGATCATTGATTTGATGATAACAGATATTTATTTAAGTAGTCTGGATTCCCGCTTTCGCGGGAATGACAAGTTCGTTGGCGGGAATGACAAATTAGTTCGCGAGAATGACTAGCTGAACGATCTATTGTTTTCCAGCTGCGGGTTTGAATTCGGCTTGCTCGCGCTTCGCGACTTTTTTGGGCGAGAAAATACTTCTTCGTATTTTTCCTTGAGGCGCGCCAGCTTGCAAATCTAGTTGTTTCTTCTTTTCCTCTTCTTTCCTCTTCTTTTCCATCTCTTCATAGGTCTCTGTCTGTTTTTTTTGCATTTCTTTTTGCCGCTGCTCCATGAGAAGTTTTTCATCTGCGCCTTTCACCATCTGGAAAAGGCGTTGGCGAAGTACTTCTGTTTTTTGCTTATCTTGATTTTCGTATTTGTCTTGGAGTTTCTTAAAATCCAAAGGTGTATGATTTGGTTTTTTCCCTTTTCCTTTTTCAAGTTGCTCTATTCCTTTATCGCCTCCTTGTCTGCCGGTAACTTGATCGAGCATCTGTAAAGGATCGAGCGTCTGTTTTAGAGACTGCGTTGTCTTTTTTGCTGTAGAAACACCCAGCTCTGTTAATTTTTCGAATGTATCCTCCCAAAAACCTGGTTTTGCCATATTACTAAATTCCCAATATCGCCTTTGCTCTCGGAGTCATTTTATCGATTGACCACGGCGGATCAAAAGTGAGATTAACTTTTATATTATCTTGCTCGACGCCAATTTCTTTTAATTTCTGCATTATTTCTTCTTCGATTGTGGAGATGAGCGGACACCCCATGGTGGTTAATGTCATCGTAATCTTTACCTTTATTGTAGTCTGGATTCCCGCCTTCGCGGGAATGACATGGTTGTCTACTTCGACTTTATAGACGAGTCCGAGATCAACTATGGAAATATTGAGTTCAGGATCAAGAACCTCTTCCAGTTTTGAAGTCACCTGTTTTTTGGAGATTTTCATATTATAATGATACTACATGTTTAAACTTCGTTTTGTACCATTGGGAGGAGTAATCGGTGTCACAAAAAATATGTACGTGTACGAATTGTATGAAAATGATTCGCTCAAAGATATTCTTGTTGTTGACTGCGGTATCGGATTTCCGATGGAAAAAGAATTAGGGGTAGATTTTGTCATTCCCGATATATCCTATTTGACTCATGAGTCAAATAAGTCTAATAAGACTAATAAAATTCGCGCAGTCATACTTACTCATGGTCATGAAGATCATACGTCAGCACTCCCCTATCACTATGAGGATCTTGGGAAACCACAGATCTATTCGAGCAAGCTGACGGCAACATTTGTTGAAAATAAATTCAAAGAATTCGGTAAAAAACTGACGGTGAATCAGGTGCAGTACGGAAAAGAGTATGTGTTTGGTGATTTTAAAGTAAGTTTTATTAGAATGACGCATTCGATTCCGGATACGATGCACGTGTTGATAAAAACTCCTGTGGGAACAATCTATCATGGCCCAGACTTTAAGTTTGATCTCACGCCTCCTTATGGAAGTCCACCCGATTTTTATGAGATAACGAAAGCCGGGAAAGACGGAATCTTATGTCTTTTGTCGGACTGCCTTGGAGCGGAACGGCCCGGTCTAACGCTGTCCGAGAGTATCGTTGGCCAGACATTTGAAGATGAAATGAGAAAGACAAGGGGTAAGTTTATCATGACGACATTCTCATCGAATATATCCCGCATCCGGCAGTGTGTAGAAGCTGCGATTAAATTTAACCGAAAAATTGTGTTTTTGGGAAGATCAATGAGAGAGAATACAAAACTCGCGGCCTCCATCGGATATCTCCCCATTCCGCAGAATTTATTTGGGAAGGAAGAAGAAGTAATGAAGTTGCCACCAAATAAGGTTTGTTTGATTGCGGCGGGATCGCAGGGACAGTATGGGTCTGCACTTTCAAAACTCGGAACAAAACAAAATCCAAATGTAAAGATTAAACCAGGAGATAAAATCATTTTTTCGTCGGATCCGATTCCCGGAAATGAAAATGAGGTGTACGCGGCTATTGAAGATTTGGTACTGCAAGGGGCAGACGTGGTCTATTCGGATGTCGCAGATCAACTTCACTCTTCAGGTCATGGCAATCAAGAAGATTTAAAACTTTTAATTCGGTTCACCAATCCAAAATATTTTATCCCCATCGGGGGCACGGTTCGCCATCAACGACAGTACCAAAAGCTTGCGATAGAGCTCGGTTACAAGAAAGAAACGGTGTTTATGCTTGACGAGGGCAAAACGGTTTGGTTTACAAAACAAGGCGCGGTCGAAGGAGATACCGTTGAGACAAAAAATATCTATGTTGACGCGTATGGAGTGGGCGACGTTGGTCATACGGTGCTTCGTGACAGAAAAACGCTATCTTCCGAAGGAATCGTATTTGTATTTCTCGTCATGGATTCCCAGATGGAGCTTGTGACGCGACCGAAATTATTATCGAGAGGGTTTGTATTTGAAAAAGGAGAGGAGCAGTTATACGAAAATGCTATTAGGATGATTGAAAAGAATACCAAACCGAAAAGGGAACGGTTTTTTGAGACAAATGAGGTCAAAAAAGAAATTATTTCTTCACTCGAGGAGTTTTTTTATAAAGAGAGAGGAAGAAGGCCGCTTGTGATCGCGGAGATAATACAGATATGAACTCACTTCCTTCCAGTCTCAAGAAAATCGCTTTATTTTTGGAACGTCTACCGGGAATCGGTGAGAAAACTGCCAATCGGTTGGCTTTTCATTTTTTAAAAATCCCTACAGAAGACCTTCAGGAATTTGTTCATAGTGTGCAAGATTTAAGGACAAAAACAAAATTATGTAACGTATGTCTTAATCTTACGGAAGACGATCTCTGTTCGATTTGTAAAGATGAGAGACGAGATAAGAGCGTTATTACTGTTGTTGAAGATGTTTTGGATCTGCTTTCTTTTGAGACGGGAAATATATATGAAGGCGTTTACCATGTTTTGCATGGAAGGATTGATCCATTAAATCATATGGGGCCTGAAGATGTAAAGATTGAGGAACTGTTAGAGAGGATTAAGACCGCCTCCGCTAAAAAAGCTACGGCAGTCAGGGAAATAATTTTGGCGACAAATCCGGATATGGAGGGAGAAGCAACGGCAATGTACATCAGAAATAAGTTAAAAGTTATAAGTGAAAAGTTAAAAGTTACGAGATTGGGATACGGATTGCCAATTGGGGCGAGTTTAGAGTACGCAGACTATATGACGCTGAAGAAATCGATTGAGAATCGGACGCCTACTTAATAAATGGCTTCAGTTCTTCGCTTATGAGAGAAGCAATAGATATTTCCTTAAGCTTGTCGAATTTCTGATTTGGTTTGAGCGCAATGGTATTTGTAGTGAAGAATTGTTCGAGTTTTGACTTTTGTAATTTTTCCGGGGCATTTTCAGTAAAGTCATGATGAACAACTGCAGCTAACGCGTCTTTTGCGCCTCGTTCTATACATACATCTACCGCATTAATCAGAGTCCCTCCAGACGTAACAATGTCGTCAACGAGGATAACAGTTTTTCCATTGACATCACCATATAGATCAAGGGCTTTTGAATGATGGGGTTGATTAAGATTTCTCTTTTTTTCGATTACACCCAAAGAGAAATCACTCGTTCCGTACAAATATTCGCCGAAGTTTCGAGCTCTCTCTATTCCGCCCTGATCAGGAGAAACAACAATGGTATCATTTGTTTTATTATTAAGATATTTTTTAATCTCTTTAGCCAGAAGTTGAAGCGAAGAACAATTTTTGAAAGGGATCGAAAAAACTCCTTCTGTTGCTTGGTCGTGAATGTCAATCGTATAAATTTTTGCAAATCCGATTGATTCGAAGAAACGGATGATTACATTGGCCGAAACGCATTCACCCGGTCTGTGCTGAACATCTTGTCTCGCGTATCCAAAATAGGGAATCAATCCAATCACTTTTCGTGCCTCCTGCCGCCGAAGCGCATCACAGAAGAAAAAAAATTCGACGAGATGAGTATCTGAAGGATTGGCGATGGGTTGAAGGACGTAACAAGTAGTATACGTAACATCTTCTTGAATGGTTACTTTGACTTCGGAATTGCCAAAACGTATGACCTCGGCTTTTGAGAGCGGAACTCCAAGCAGTTTAGAAACTTCCTGACTTAATTCCGGATGTGCAGAACCGCTAAAAAGCTTAAACATATATTTTAGATTATTAGCTGCTTAGATGATTAGACTATTAGAAATTACGGAATCTTACTTCTAAAAATCTAATAAACTAACAAACTAATAAACTAATAATCTAATAATCTATTGAGTTCCTTGTTGCTGCGAAATCTCAATTAATTTTTTTGCTGCGAGCTCTTGGGTTTTTTTGATTGCCTCGTTTATAGCGTCTGCAACGCGATTTTCGATAACTCCGTCGACCTCAATAGAAGATATGACCTGATCTCCTCGAACAACGACCTTGACGCCGTTCTTTTCAACAACTACTTCTTCCTGCTGAAGAGCAGCTTGCATCTGTTGAGCCTGCTGCTGTAATTTTTGTAAATCGCCTAAGCCCCCTAAAGGATTGAACATAAAAATTAATTTTTAATTTATAATTAATACTCAGTTCTCGACTGTGCTCAGTTCTCGACTGTGCTCGAACTATATATCTTAATTCTTCTTATTACGATTATAGAATTCCACAAGAGCAATCTCAAGTGGAAGCGATTCGATGGGTGTTGAACGAAGCGATTGATAGGCTTCCATAAGAAGTTTAATGAGAAGCATGATTTCTTGTGTGGAAAGTTTAGTCGCAAGTTCGCTTTCCTGTACTGCTCCTTTTTTGACAAGAAGCAGTTCGCGTAATTGATCCAACAAATCCTCGATGAGCCCTTTAAAATCACCTCCGGCATCGTTGAATTCTTCTACCCATAGGAGCGTTTTTTTTGTGTCACTTGATTCGATGATCTCAAGAATGTTATTTTTTCCTCGAATGCCAAGGAATTTTTCCGCCTCTTCTTTTTGAACAATTTTTTGAAATATGAGTTCTTCGAGAATCTTGGCTGCATCACGGAAGGAATTCTCGGCATGGGTTGCAATGAGCTCTAGAATTGATCGCTCGTATTCTTTGTTTTCATGTTTGAGAATACGCTTGAGCATGTCAATAAGATCTTGTTTTTTTGCTCTGCCGAAATTTACTTTGACGCATCGAGACTGAATTGTTTTTGGCACCTTCTCAAGATTTGTGGTTGCGAGTATAAATACTGCCGAATCAGGCGGTTCTTCAAGCGTTTTGAGGAGCGCGTTAAATCCATCACGCGTAATCATGTGTGCTTCGTCGATGATGAAAACGCGATATCTTCCTGCCATGGGAAAAAATGCAGTTTCACGAATTAAATTTTTTATTTCTTCGATTCCCCTATTTGAGGCTGCGTCAAGTTCGAGTACATCGGTGAATGACGAATTCTTGATACTCCGGCAGTTTTTGCATTCATTACAAGGCTCGGTGCTTTTTGTTTTTTTCGCGAATTTATTATTAAGACAGTTAATTGCCTTTGCAAAAATTCGCGCTGCAGAGGTTTTTCCCGTACCCTTTTGTCCTACAAACAAAAATGCGTGTGGTAATGTATCTGACTCGAGAATTTTCCGGAGCAGTTCCTTGACTCGCGTATTGTCAATTTCACCAATTGTTTGAGGACGATATTTTAAATAGAACATCGATTAAAATTATCAATCACCAAATTCCAATTTCCAGACAAATTCCAATATTCAATTTCCAAAATGCAAAACCGTTTGATTATTGGTTATTTGAATTTGGATATTGTTTGTTTCTTGGTTTTTGGGATTTGGAATTTATTTTAACAGGTTATCTATTCCATGCTTAATGAGATATGTCATTATGTCATCTACTTTCTTATTCCGCTCTGCTGCGAGAAGAATCGCGAGAGGATAACAGATAAGGATTTCTCCGAGCATTTTTCCGTCCTCGGTTCGAGTTCCTTTGTATGGGAATGAAAGTACAGGAAGCGCTTGATGCTCCTCCTTATATTGAGCGGTTATTGCCTTCATTTTATTTCTTCCGACGAAAACAACATTGAGCACATATTCACTTCCTATTCCTTTTTCCAAAAGATATTCGGAGGTTATTTGTCGAATTTTTTTTCGACTAATCGTATAACGAGATGAAATAATCACATTAACCATGTTTTCTGGTAAATCCAACTTTTCGAATCTTTTTTCGAATCTGTCCTATGCCGCCTCTCATTCTGATTTTCAATTTTTCCTGACGAACGAGTGAAGGTTTTTTGTAGAACTGTTTTTTTCGGACATCATCTACAATATTTTCATCGATAAATGTCTTGGTGAATTTTCGAAACATGCTGTCTTTTGTCTCCCCTTTGCGTTTAGTGATAACTACCATAAAAAATAAACACCTCCTTTAGAATCTGTTAATGAGCTTGCGAATTTTACAGATTCTTAAGTCCGCCAAAATTCGCTCTTCAACACGTCGAGTGAATAGCGAAGAGTTAAGTGTTGAAGTAAGAATAGGCGGACAAAATATTAAACACATTCTATTATATTCCCCTTGTGATTTCAATGAGTCTTTGGAGAGAAAGCGAGGTGGGAATGAAGTTTGGATTTTTTGATGAGGAATTAAGAAGCATATGTTTTGAAACGTGGAGAAACCATGTTCCTTTTGTATCGTATTTTTTTATTTCGTCGTGAAGAGGTGTGAGATCTAGTTTTTTTTCGGGGCGCGTCTTAATGCGCGCGTTCCCGCGATCAGGATCTTTTTTTATGACGAGCTGAAAACCTTGTTTAAGCGCGAGTTTTACCGCTTCTTCATTTTTTGATTCCATGGCGAGTGACCTTCCCCATGTAGACTGAAAGATAAATCCTTTTATAATCGCTTCCTCAGCTTTAACCTTATTCTTAAATATCTGAAAAATTGCGTCAAGAAGAATACATACCATTTCGGTAATCTTTCTGTCGTCGCCAACAGGTCCTTTGAGCCCCTCGATAATTTGTGAAAGCAAAAAATCGAATCGGTCGGACGAGGCATCAGGATAGAATACCTCACCAAAATGATCTGACTCATTAACGATGGTTATCAGTTTTTCGAGCGGTTTTTGAAATTTTCGAGAGATATGTTCTTTTTGAACGAGAAATCCATAGACGAGTTTTGAAGCAGAAGTATATAGATCTGTTTGATGATGATCAAACTTTCCAAATCCGGTATCGACATGAATGACCGACGGGATCGAATCAACAGGCTTATTGTCTAATGTGGATCCGGCAGGAACGAATTTGAGTTCTGTATCATCCCAGCCAGGTAAGAAGCGTTTAATCAACCAGCAGGAAGTGATTGAATCTATATCGACGGATTGATGGGTAACGATACATTTCATATCAAATATCAAAGATCAAAAATCAAAACTTAGATCAAAATTCAAAAATAGTTTTGGTCTTTGCGCTAGTCTTTGCACTTTGATCTTTGAGTTTTGATCTATGTAACTAATTGAGTAATTTCCTCCATTGAAAGTAGTTTTGACTTTGTTTCGTTTCTTTTTTTATATTCAATCTTTTCTCCTGTTCTTTTCGAAACAACTAATCGGATAGGAATGCCAATAAGGTCGGCATCAGCGAATTTTTCTCCTGCAGTTACGTTTTCGCGATCGTCAAACAAAACCTCGACCTTATTTGCGAGTAATTCTTTATAGACTTTATAGACTTTCGACTTTACAGACTCGTCTTTTGAATCTAATCCGATGAGATGTACTTGGAACGGCGCGACTGATGCGGGCCACATGATTCCTTTGTCGTCATGAAATTTTTCGACAATCGTTGCCATAGTACGTCCAATACCGATACCATAACAGCCCATGTAATATTGTTTTTCTTTTCCGTCCTTATCAATGAACGTCGCATCTTTCATTTTCTTTGAATAATAATATCCAAGCTGAAAAATATTCCCAACCTCGATTCCGCGTTTTTCAATAAGTTTTTGCTTGCCATCTTCAGTAACATGCCCGGCATGCGCAAGAGCAATATCACCTTCTATGTCAGGCGAATAATCTCGATCGATATTCATATTAAAGAAGTCTTTAAATTTTTTATTTGCACCTCCATAGGCGTTTCGAATTGTGCGTAAAGAATTATCTGCAATAAGAACGAGTGTAACTTTTTTATCAATTATTTTTTTGATGTTGACAGGAGAAATAAAACCAGGTTCGGAATGAATTTTTTTTCTGATTTCTTCGTCTGTTGCATGTCGAAGTTCAACTGCATTTACTAAATGTTTGAGTTTTGTTTCATTGACATCATAATCACCCCTAATAATAGACAAAATAAATCTTCCTTTTTCATCTACAAATAATACATCTTTGATCTGTTGCCAAAGAGGTTTCTTATGAAGTTTCACTCCATCTTCCATTGTGGTTCCTCTTTTTGCATCGATTTCTTTTAGAGGGAGCAATTTTTCATCAAGGTTCTTATTTTCTTTTTTGAATCTTGCAACATCTTCATGCGCAGCATACTTCCCGTCTTCTGAAATGAGATATGCGCTCTCTCCAACTGGAGATTCAACGACAAATTCATGACAATAATCTCCTCCGATATATCCATTATCTGACTCGACAACAAATGTTTTTAATCCGAATAGGCTAAATATTTTTGAATATGTATTCCACATATTTTTATATTCTTTTTTGAAGCTTTCTTCGTCAGTATCAAATGAATACGCATCTTTCATGATAAACTCACGGACTCGAAGTAGTCCTCCCCTTGCTCGTAGTTCGTCCCTAAATTTTGTAGAAAATTGATAGATATTAAAAGGGAAATCTTTGTAGCTTATCTGGAATTTACGAACCACATCTACAAACATTTCTTCAGCCGTACCTCCTAATGCATATTCGAATCCTCTTCGATCTTTAACTGTTGTAAGCTCGTAGCCTGTTGATTTATCTCGATTCGTCTCTTGCCATAAAGATAACGGATGAAGAACAGGCGAGATCATTTCTTGTGCTCCGGCTTTGTCCATTTCCTCCTTTATTACTTTCATGATTTTCTGTTGTACCCTCTGACCTAAAGGAAGAAAAAAATAATGACCGGCAGTTGATTCTCTGATAAATCCTGCCTGATATAGTAATTTGTGAGATGTTTGATTAGCTTCAGAAGGAGCTTCTCTTGTTGTTTTCCCAAAAAACCTTGAGTAAAGCATAATCTGATTATACAGAAAATTATAATGAATCGAAATAGTATGTTTTCACTCACTTAAAATGTTACCGAAATTGATTCGTTCACTCAGATAATTTTGTTACCGAAAAATCATTAGTATTTTCCTTACCAGGTTATTAATTTTGAGGAGAAATACTATGAATCTTAAAG
>Ga0233420_10000910_pt1 | contig 11746 bp, 10 predicted proteins | sample Watercolumn_Mata_4_FD_183009 | JGI IMG/M metagenome (GOLD analysis project Ga0233420, IMG submission 183009) | Freshwater microbial communities from Lake Matano, South Sulawesi, Indonesia - Watercolumn_Matano_2014_102_MG | ecosystem: Environmental > Aquatic > Freshwater > Lake | place...
TTTTTCATCACTCTTACCGGTCTTATTGGCAGGTATTTGTTAAATTTACCGATTATAGCTTTAGAATGGCAAAAATCAAACAAAGCCATCGGGAAAAAAGTACCTTTAAGAAAATTTTTTTGTATCCCATTCATATGTTTTGGGCAAGATATGTTGAAGACAAGGGTTATAAAGATGGATTTTTTAGAATACCATTGGATTTGGGATTTGCTTATATGGAGTTTTTAACATATATGATTTTATTTTTTTATAACCTGCGATACCGATTTCTCGAAAAATAATTTATATGAAAATTGCTTTTATTTTCGTTACATACAATACTCCGAAATCTGAAATTAATCGGTTAAAGAGAGAAGTTAAATCGTTACACGTTACACGCTACACGTTATACTTTATAGATAATACCAAAATTAATCGTGGCTATTCATCCGCTGCCAATATTGGTATAAAAAAAGCGCTTAAAGACGGCTGTGATGTATTTGTGATAGCCAATCCTGATTTATCTTTAACAAAATTAAAAGGAAAAAGTTTGCTTAATGTAAAAGATCATTTTGACATATGGGGATTTGCCATGAATCAGGACGGTAAAATTTACTTCGGCGGTGAAATCGACAGATGGAGGATGAGTGGTGGATTGATAGACAAAATTCCGGATAAAAGATTCGTCGATGTTGATTTTCCTTCAGGATCATTAATTTTTATAAAAAAGAAAGTTATTGAAAAAGTCGGTTTTTGGGATGAATCTTACTTTCTTTATTACGATGAAGTCGACTATTGTTGGCGCGCCAGAAAGGCCGGATTCAAAGTGGGAATAGATTCTAAACTAAGTTATGATCATTTTGAGATTTCTAAAGCCAACCGAGCGAAAGACTACTACATTTTTAAAAGTCGCTTAAAATTTTTAATCAAATATGGAAGTTGGCAGCAAAAAATTCGAGAGCTTATCAGACTTCCAAAAACAGTTGCAGAAGAGATTATCAAACGGCCCTTTTATTTGAATTTTTTCAGCCTTAATTTATCTTCGCTAATTAACAAAATTCTCCACTTTGGACTATTTTTAATCTTAATTCGTTACTTTAAACCGGAAAGTTATGCCATCTATACTTTAGCATGGACCCATATTGGTTTACTTTTACCAATCCTCGATTTCGGAACAACATCATATGGTTTAGTAAATCTTTCAAGCCAAGATAAAAAACAGGCATCGACTTTGTTTTCTTTTCGGACAGCGTTGTCTTTCATTACATTTGTTTTGACTATTGGTTTAGCGTTTTTATTTGGCTATCAGAAAGATGTCATTTTACCCATTGTATTGACCTCTTTTGTCATCTTTGCCAATACGTTCTCTGGTACTTTTTTGATATTTGTTTCCATAGCTAAAAAGTCTTATTTAGTTTCTTTAGTTTCGATGATTTTTCAAATCATACTGGTAGTTTCCTTAATTTCAGGAATAGTTTTAACGAAAAGTTTGATAGTTGTTTTTTGGTTGACCTTTATCCTTTATAATCTCTACTCGTTGGTTAGCTTTTTCTTGGTTAAAAAGCAAGTAAGCGGATTAAAATTCATCTTTAATCCAAAATCATGGATAAATATTGGCAGACGGTCTTTTATTTTTCTTTTAATAAGCTTATTGGCAGGAATCTATTCGAAGCTCGATGTTTTACTATTAAATTTTATAAAGGGAAAGTCAGAGGTCGGTATCTATTCTGCCGGTTACCGCTTCCTGGATGCCTTAATGTTTATTGTCAGTGCCTATAATGTTTCTTCAATGCCGATTTTTTCAGAGATTGTTAGATCAAAGCAAAAATCGAGATTTTTACTTAAAGTCAAAAGGGATATAATCCTAGTTTTAGGTATAGGAGGTTTTATTGCTCTTGGAATCTACTTTTTTTCTCCAATTTTGCTACCGATATTTCTAAAAGACGACTATCTATCGGCAATAGCCCCTTTGCGAATAATTATTTTTTCCTTACCTTTGATTTTAATGACCTCAATATCATTAAATGGATTATATTCATTAAACAAAGCTAAATGGGTGGTATTACTTTTTATTTTTCAACTTTTATTTAATGGTTTGGGTAATTTAATATTTATACCTCAATTTAGCTATTTTGCCTCCGCTTATGTCAGTCTTATAGGTGAAATAATTAATGTATTTATATCATTTATTATTTTAAGAAAAGCAATCAATGAAAATTTCCGTTGACGGTGGGGGATTAGGATCAAAAAAAGGGGAGAGGTTTGGGAACTACATATTCTCCCAAAATTTAATCAAAGCTCTTCTTAAATATGATAAAAAAAATCAATATTTTATCTATACATTTTCTAAATTAAAACCTCGTTTTGCCTGGTCTAAAATTAGATTGAGTGTTGAGGAGTTTAGAAAGAAAAAAGATACTTTTTTAGCTTTAAATCAAGCTAGGCCGTTGTATGTATCCGGCAAAGTAATCAGTTTTTGTCACGGTCTCTCCTATTATTTTTTTCCGAAATACTATTCATTAAAAGATAATTTAAGATTAAGAAGACAGCTTGATGAGATGATCTTAAAATCAAATATTATTGTTGTTTCATCAATTAAAGTTAAAAAAGAACTCGAATCAATTACTGTCAAATACTCCAAAAAAACTAAAATAATTATTATTCTCTTTGGAATCCCATTCGACATGAATCGTTTTACGCTACACGTTACACGCTACACTCCTAAAAAATATTTTCTTTACGTTGGTATGGATCATCCTATCAAAAATATTTCATTTATTAAAGAAAGGTTTAGCGAGTTTAAAAAGTTTAGCGAGTTTAAGAATTTTAAACTGAAAATAATTACAAAAAACTGTTCTCGAAAAGATTTAAAAAAACTTTATCAAAATGCTGCCGCATTATTAACTGCATCTTATTATGAAAGCTTTAATCTGCCTGTTCTTGAAGCGTTATCTCAAGGCTGTCCTGTAATTGGATTAGAATCGGCAGTTATTCCAGAATTGCATCAATATGTAAATTTGGCTAAAAATGAAAAGGAATTTTTAGAACTTATGAAAACGATTCCTAAAAAACCAGATACTCAATTAATTAAGCAATTAAATAAAGAGTTCAATTGGAAAAATTACGTTGAAAAATTGGTAAAATTGTACTTATGAAAATTACGGCTGTAGTCTTAACAAAAAACGAAGAAAAGAATATCAGGCGTTGTTTAAAATCCGTTGATTTTTGTGAAGAAGTGATAGTAATTGATGATTATTCAACCGATAAAACCTTAGAAAAAATCCAAAATCCAAAATCACAAATCCCAAATAAACCTAAAATCCAAATATTTAAAAGAAAACTTAATGGGGATTTTGCCGAGCAAAGAAATTTTGGGATGAGTAAGGCTAGTAATGATTGGATTTTGTTTCTTGATGCCGATGAAGAGATTTCATTGGATTTAAAAAAAGAAATTATTTCTCAACTTTCAGTCGCTCGTAATGAAATAGAGGCTTTTTATATAAAAAGACGAGACTTTTTTTGGGAAAAAGAACTCAAGTATGGCGAAGTCCGTCATATAAGACTCATTGGTCTTATAAGACTTATTAGAAAAGACAGCGGAAAATGGCAGGGAAATGTTCATGAAGTATATTTTACTTCAAAAGCATCAGGAGTATTAGAAGGTTTTCTCAATCACTATCCGCATCCAACTCTTAAGGATTTTTTAAATAAAATAAATCTCTATTCGGATCTTAGAGCAAACGAGCTATACAAAAAAGGTAAAAAAACTAATGTTTTTCAGATCTTAATCTGGCCTTTTGGAAAATTTATATATAGCTATTTTATTAAATTGGGATTTTTAGATGGACCGGTCGGATTTGTATATAGTTTCATGATGAGTTTTCATTCTTTTCTTGTTCGAACAAAGCTCTATATGTTATATCAACAACATCATAAATGAAAATAATTCTTTATCTGACGGCTTTTTTATTCTCTTTAGGACAGATTGGACGAATTTCTTTTTTAAATCAACAAATAAATTTTTATCTCTATGAAATATTAATTTGCATATCTATTTTTTTTGGTTTATTGTATTTTCGATTAAAACCCATTAAAGAAAGTTTTATTAATTCCAAGCCGATATTTTATTTTTTCGGTGTATTAGCTTTGTCTTTATTATTCGGATTCTTTAATTATCGTCTAATTGATAATATAATCGCGTCATTTTATCTGTTCAGATTAGGACTATATTTTTTATTTTGGATCTACATATCCTTCTGGATAAAAAAAAACAAGCACAGATCAGAACTAAAACGACAAATTCTTGCCATTATTTCAATCCTGACGATAATAACTACAATAATTCAGTATTTTTTATATCCGGATCTTAGAAATCTGATATATTTGGGTTGGGATCCCCATCTGTATCGAACTTTTGGTATATTTTTTGATACGACAGTATCGGCTTCGATATACGGTTTATTATTTTTTTTGAATTCGAATATTTTTATTAAAATTTTATATCTTATTTTTTTGGCATTTAGTTTTTCAAGATCAGCCTATATAGCTTTTGTTATATCAGTAATATATCTTTTTTTAACTAATAAACAGATTAAAATAATGATCATATATTTGGTACTACTTATAAGCTTAGTTTTTATTGCCCCAAAACAGTTCGGTGAAGGAGTCAATTTAACCAGGACATTTTCAATATTTTCACGAGTAAAAGATTATCAAGATGGACTTAAACTCTTTTTGGAAAGACCGATAATTGGTTATGGCTATAACCGTTTGAGAACCGTTAAAAAAGATTACACATCCCACTCCGGATCCGCTTTCAGTTCGAGTTACCTGACGATTCTCGTCTCAGCAGGAGTAATGGGATTTATAAGTCTAATTGGACTAATGAGATTAATTTGGACAAAAACAGCTGGAAAATACAGATCCGTACTTATTTTTTTAGCGACGATATCCTTTTTTGACAATGTTTTTCTTCATCCTTTCATTCTCTATCTTCTTTTTGTCAATCTTGCTGATAATTGATTTTAAGGGTTTTTTCTTCAATGTTTCCAGCGATGTCAGATGCTGTGATTTTTATGATATTTTCACCATCTTTTAAGCGGACGCTTGTCTCAAAATTACCGATTGCATCAACTACAACCGGGAGGTCATTTATACGAATAAAAACCTCTTTATCGGTTGATCCTTTTACAATGATTTCTTGTTGAGATGTTTTATCGTTATCCTGAGGTTGATTGATTTCTAATTTAGGTTTCGATTCTTTTAAAACAATCGTATAAATGGCAGTGTTTTTTTTAGATTTGGTTTCGGTATTTGTCGCTCTGATATAAAAATCGTTTTCACCTTCAATTAATTCTCCGATTTCTTCAGTGAAAGTATCGTTTACATTAATACTTTTAGTTTTAACTTTTTCGTCATTAAGAAAAAATTCTAATTTGTCATAGTTGACTAGTGTGCCGGTAACAATAAAAGTACCGCTATTTGTAGCCGTCGGTATACTATCGATCTCGATCGATCCATAAAGATCAATAGTTTTATTTAAAGACTGTGGTTGATTTTTCGCAAAAAGGTTGGCAATAAATACAGATGTTTTGAGAAGGAGATTAAATCCAACAGTAAAAATAAAAACGAGTATAATCACTAGGACAAAAATAAAAGTTGCAATAGTTTTGGTTAATTTATTTTTACTTGATGTGTCAAGATGTTTCATAAAAAAAAGTCAAATTTAAATAAACTTGAGCCCTTTGTCAGAATTGAACTGACATCTACGGTTTACGATACCGCTGCTCTGCCGTTGAGCTAAAAGGGCGCTTTATTCTTTCGTGTAAAATTGAGCGGGCGAAGGGAATTGAACCCTCTGTCTTCTCCTTGTGAAGGAGACATTTTACCGGTAAACTACGCCCGCTTTCTCGGGACAAAACTAACGTTTTTTTCCGACGATTTTCCTTTATTGTACTGCGGCTATTAACTTTTAGAGTCACACCGCGATGATAATAATTTTACTATATATTAGCGAGGAATAGTCAAAACCATTCCGACTTCAATTTGGTCGGCAGAGAGGAGGTTGTTACTTTGTAATAGTTTTGGCCAGGAATTCAAATCTCCAAATACTCTATAAGCGATTAATGACAAGGAATCGCCTGGTTGAACTACATATTTTCCTTCGGTATAAGTGATTTTAGATGTAGATACGCTGGAAATTTCTCCGACTGTTGATTCTCTGCGTTTGACATCGGGTATTTTTAGTTTTTGTCCTTTTTCAATCGGCGAATCGGCATTGATATTATTGGCTAAGGAAATATCATAAGCATTAAAACCAGAGCCATAGAATTTTTCGGCAATATGCCAAAGATCATCTCCTTCTTGAACAACATATGTTTTAGGCTGATTTGCTACTTTATTTGATTTAGTTATTGAAGCCGGAGTAATTTTAGGTAAAGAAAAAGTTAACTTAAAAGTAAAATTTTTAGCCAGTTGTTTATAAATCAAAGATGAAACAAGCAGAGAAACAGCCATTCCAAGAACAAGATTAAAATATTTTTCTCGGACTATATTTAACAGAAGTTTTTGATAGTTTACAATTGTTGAATTTCTTTTCATTTTGTTGTGAAGCTATTATAGTCATATGAAGGGCTAAATGTCAAATTGTAAATGTTAAAAATAATTGGTAGAATTAATATCAAGGAGTCATAGCTCAATTGGCTAGAGCACTTCCCTGTCACGGAAGGGGTTGGGGGTTCGAGTCCCCTTGGCTCCGCAAGAAATTATTTGCTTCTCATTTTTTGAAGATCTTCAAAAGCTTTTCTAAGAATAGGGTGATTAATATAACTTACAGCATTATCAAAAAATTCAGTAAGATCTTTTGCTTGTTCTCTTTCATATTCGTAAGCTTGGATAGCCATTTCCAATTTATCAATCTGCCAAAAAATCTGTGCTTCAGGTGTTTTCCTTTCAATCATTTCTTGAAAGAGCATAGAATAATCTTCGCCATAGCCAAATAATATCTGCCTAATTGCTTCTTTTTCAATCTTTTCTTTTTTCTTTCTTTTATCTTTATCAAGTTTTGAACCTCTTTCAACTACCAGATCACCGGTAGCTGTTTCTCCAAGATCATGAATGATAGACATCTTTAATAGTTTTTCTTGATTAATATTAAGGATTGGCGCGAGAGTCATTGCCAAAACCGCTACCCTGAAACAGTGAGAGGCAACTGATTCTGGTTCGATAATCTTATACATCTTCCAACCAGTTCTCTTTAATTTTTTAGACAGACCTACTTGAAAAGCCAAATGTAAGATATTCATATTATTTTAATCTTTCAAAAACATAGACAATATCTTGCCAGTCTTCATAAATTTTAATTGGTTTGAGAAAACGCTGCTTTAACATAAAAGAAAAAAGTTTTTTTTGATTGTAACGGTTTAAAAAATAACCGTCTTTATGTAATTTTATCTTATCTCCCAGAAAAAATGAAGGTTTTATAAACATTGATAAAATTAGATACTTTTTGGTTACTCTGGTCAATTCCATCAAAATTTTGGTGTAATATTGGTGATGTTCGATGACATCCTTGCATAAAACAAAGTCAAAAAAAGCTTTCTTAAACTGAATCTTTCCTAGATCTTGATTAAAAAATTTTATTTCAGTTTCTTTTTTAAAATTACTTTTAGCGATCTTTATAGCTTTGTCGTTATTATCAACACCATAATATCTGCCTCTATATCCTTTTTCAATCAAGCGATGAGCTTCAACACCGGTATTGCATCCGGCGTCAAGAAGCAGTGAGTTCTTATCTGAATTCTTAATAATAAATTCTTCAAAAGATTTTCTGGTATTTTGCTGTCCTATTTGGCTAAATTCGCTAAGTTTAGCAGGACCGACTATATTTTTTATTCTTTGCCAGTATGTTTTCATTGCTTTTTAATTATAGTATAATAATTTATTAATAGTTCTTTTAATATATGTTTATATTATTTGGGATATTAGCGGTAATAGCGCTATATCTCATAGGACAATATAACGGTTTTGTCGTTCTCAAAACCAGAATCCAAGAAGCTCTGTCGGGAATAGACGTTCAACTAAAAAGAAGAACGGATCTAATACCTAATTTGGTTGAAACAGTCAAAGGATATGCGAAACATGAAAAGTCGGTTTTTACCGATGTTACTAAAGCTCGTTCGGCATTAGTAAAGGCTGATTCGCTTCAACAAAAAGCTAAAGCCAACGATATGCTTACAGATGCTTTAAAGTCATTATTTGCCGTTGCTGAAGCTTATCCGGAACTGAAAGCAAGCGAAAATTTTAAAGATCTACAAAGACAGTTGGAGGATACTGAAGATAAAGTGGCTTATTCTCGTCAGTTTTACAATGCTAATGTATTGGATTTTAATACTAAAATCCAGATGTTTCCGAGCAATTTGATTGCCAATATCTTTGGATTTAAGGTATACGAATTCTTTGCCGCAACTGAAGAGGAAAGAAAAAAGATAGAAGTCAGGTTTTAATTTTTTTTAATTAATTCTAGTTTAAAATCCCAATTGGTAATTGAGTATTTTTAGGTTAATTTTTACATGTCACCTTATTCAATAATAAGCCAGAATAAAACCAAAACCTACTTAATAATATTAATTTTTGTATTTCTATTTACCGGCTTTTTTTATCTAGTCGGTAAATATTTTGACTCTCCTTCTGCTTATTTAATTATTGGACTGATTATATCTTCGCTTTCAAGTGTTGGAAGTTATTTTTACTCCGATAAAATTGTTTTGTTTACTACAGGTGCTAAAGCTGCTAGTAAAAAAGAATATTTTGATTTTTACACCACGACAGAAAACTTAGTTTTAGCTGCTGGTTTACCAATGCCAAAGCTTTATGTAATTAACGACCATTCTCCAAATGCATTTGCTACCGGAAGAAATCCAAAACACGCTGTAGTTTGTGCAACAACAGGATTATTACAGAAATTGGACCGATCCGACATTGAAGGAGTGATAGCTCATGAACTATCTCATATTAAAAATTATGATATTCTCGTTTCTTCGATTGTAGCAGTATTGGTTGGTACTTTGGTAGTAGCAACCGATTGGATTTCAAGAAGTTTATGGTGGGGGAGATCGAGAGATGAAGGTAGGAATAGAAATCCTCTATTTACTGCACTGTTTATTTTCGCTCTTATTATCACTCCAATTATTGCTACATTGATCCAACTGGCAATTTCCAGAAAACGTGAATTTCTAGCCGATGCTTCAGGAGTATTAATTACGCGAAATCCTGAAGGTTTGGCATCAGCATTAGAAAAAATCGCTCTAGCACCAGCTTTAAACAATCCTTCACCATCAACAGCCCACCTTTTTATCGCCAATCCTTTTAAGAAAAAAAGTTATAACTCCATGTTAACTAATCTATTCTCTACTCACCCGCCTGTTGAAGAAAGAATTAGGATTCTACGAACAATGTAATCTAATATGACTAAATAAACAAATAAAGAAACTATTAAATAAATGAAAAATTATATAAATGAGTTAATTGATTTAATACGTTAAATCATTTATTTGTTTATTTGCTTATTTATTTATTTTGACATTTTTTTATGTGCGGAATCGCCGGATTTTATGGATTTGAAAATCACGAACTAATAAAAAAGATTTCCAGTCAACTTAGCCATCGAGGTCCTGATGGAGAAGGAATATACAGGGATAATAAAGCCACACTACTCAATCGTCGCTTAGCAATAATAGATTTAAAAAGTGGGAATCAACCGATTTATAACGAAGATGGATCGCTGGTTGTTGTTTACAATGGAGAAATATATAACTATTTAGAATTGAGAGGTGATTTAGAAAATTTAGGACACATTTTTAAAACAAATTCTGATACAGAGATTATTGTTCATGCTTACGAGGAATGGCAAGAAAAATGTTTCGACAGATTAAATGGAATGTTCGCCATAGCCCTATATGATAAAAAAAAAGGAAGGTTATTATTGGTTAGAGATCATTTTGGGATCAAGCCTCTTTATTTTTCATTATTAGAAAACAACAAATTAATATTTTCATCGGAAATAAAACCAATATTTTATTCTGGACTAATTGAAAAAATTCCCAATGATAAAACTATCTATAGATATCTAAAATTTAGAATTCATGATCAAGGAAGAGAAACTTTTTTTCAAAATATCAATCGTTTACTTCCGGGAGAATTTTTAGAAATCTATAATTCAAAAATCCAGATCCGTAAATACACCTCTTTACGAGAAGATCTATTGCAAACTTCAAGAAAACAAACCAAAAAAAATAGTTCAGCATCTACAGATCAATTTTACAAAGAATTATTAAAAGCGGTTAAGTATCGTTTAATATCTGATGTGCCGGTAGGCACCTGTCTTTCCGGCGGTCTTGATTCCTCAACACTTGTTTCAATAATTAATCAGTTGTTAAAAAAAGGCGATAAAGAAGCTAAATCAATCGGTAAAATTCAAAAAACCTTTTCAGCGGTATTTCCTGGAGGTAAAAACGACGAAGAAAAATATATAGATGAGGTAACTAAAGGAAAAAAACTAAGAAGCTATAAAGTCTTTCCCAAAAGCAAGGAGTTTTTGAAAGAATTAAAGGAATTTATACGAGTTCAAGAAGAGCCGACGATTTCAACAGGACCTTATGCTCAATATAAAGTCATAGAAAAAGCCCATAATAAAGTCAAGGTATTGCTTGATGGACAAGGAGCCGATGAAATGATGGCAGGTTATATGCCATATTACGCGGTTTATTTTCGCCAATTATGGAAAAATAAGAACTATTTAAAACTTATGTCTGAAATGTCAAATTCTTTTGATGTGATTTCGAAATATTTTCAAGATAAATTTACTCCAATAATTTCACCGGATAAATTGATGGATGAAAATTTCAAAAATAAATATAAATTAGAGAGATTTTATGTTGAAAATTCAAATCTAAAAAAAAGACTTACTCAAGATATATTTGAAAATAGTCTTCAATCATTGCTTCGCTATGAAGACAGAAATTCAATGAGATTTTCAATTGAGGGTCGCGTGCCTTTTCTTGACTTTAATCTATTAAGATTTCTTTTTTCTCTTGATGATGAAGCAATTATTAAAGGTGGATGGAACAAATATATAATGAGAAAATCTACAAAAAAACTTCTTCCTGATTATATCAATCAAAGACGTAATAAAATTGGTTTTACGACACCCGAGTATCAATGGTTTTTTGAACTTAAGAAAAATATATTTGAGATTTTTCTGTCAAAAAGTTTTAGCGAAAGAAAATACTTTAATCGAAAAAATATTTTAATATCCTGGCAAAATTTTCTTGACAAAGACAATACAGATACAATGATTTTTTGGAGATTAATCAATGTTGAATTTTGGTTGAGAGAATTCTTTGACAAGAAAAATAATAAAGTTCCTAAAGTCCATAAAATCATAAAGAAAGAATTAAATATTGATGGAAAAATATATGAAAGAAATTTGATAAAAACTGACGCGTTTAAAAGGAATGACGATTATATTTCTAAAATTAGTAACTATGTCAATAAATTTTTAGAACAAGCCAAGAATAATGCAAAATTAAATTTAAATTCACCGTGGTTTGTAGTTATCTCCGAGAAAATCATTGCTATTTCACAGAACAGAAGTTACTTTATTTGGGATATCCATCCTGGTTTTTGTGCAAAATTATTATCTGTTTTTGTTGTTAAAAGCCCGTATGGAATAGGTTTAGGAAGTCCTTGGACTATGCAATTAGCCATT
>Ga0233420_10000911_pt1 | contig 11741 bp, 12 predicted proteins | sample Watercolumn_Mata_4_FD_183009 | JGI IMG/M metagenome (GOLD analysis project Ga0233420, IMG submission 183009) | Freshwater microbial communities from Lake Matano, South Sulawesi, Indonesia - Watercolumn_Matano_2014_102_MG | ecosystem: Environmental > Aquatic > Freshwater > Lake | place...
GTTGTTCTTGAGTAGAATGGTTCATGGGCGACCTCGTTTAGCTTCGTCCGAAGCGTTATTGGCGTAATGGTCATTATATCAATGACTTAAACGAGGTTCGCCCTTTTTTGTGAATAATCCGGGCTAGGATGAATGGCCACGGGCGCGAACTGGTCGGTCAGGCGAACCATGCCTTTGCTGCGGATGACCTCGTCATGGGCCGCCGGCACTTCCATCAGGATTTGAAAGCCGGGGGGCCTTTAGTACGTGAGTCGCTTAAGGCGGCTAAGGGGTCGCTGACGTAGCCCCTGATAAAATCTTGGCGGTTAACCATGGGACTCCCGCCACGCATCGGAATTCGTGGGTAGGAGCGAAACATCCATCCACACGGGACACTCAGGGCACAGCCACCAATGCCTCGCGGATCTCCTGCTCCCGGCTTTCGATGCTGCGAGCCAAGTGGAATTGTCCCAGGGCGCGCCGCAGATTCTGGCCAGGTTCGCTGACCTTGAAATAGACATCGCCGGCCAGATGGTCGTTGAGGAAGCGTAGCCCTAGTTCAAAGGGCAGCAGGCGGACCGCGTCGTACAGGTATTCCCGGTCCCCAGGAGTCAGACAGGCGTCCGCCTCCCGACCATAACCCCTGAGCAAGGCCCGGAACAGATCGAGATCGAAACAGGCCGCGCCGGGAGGTGAGCATTCCCGGGCCCGGTTGCAACAGGAACGCGCGCAATCGCCCAAATCGTAGTGAATCAAGCCAGGCTTGACCGTGTCCAGGTCGATGAGGCTGACCGCCTCGCCGGTGCGGCGATCGAACAACACGTTGTCCAACTTGGGGTCGCCATGGATGACGCGAAGAACAAGCCTGCCCTCGGTTTTCGCGGTTTCCAGCACGGCGGCGCCCTTCCGGCGGCTGTCCACGAAGGCCAGCGCCTCGTCCAGTTCCGGCGTCCCCACTGGTCCAGCACATTGGGCCAGCGTAGCGTCGAAGGCCGCCAGATAGCCGGGTGTGACATGAAAACCCGGCAGGGTGTCGTGCAGGTCTTCCGCCGGCAATTCGCTCATCAGGCGGTGAAACCACCCCAGCGCCCGCCCGACCTGCTCCGCCTGGCCAAGCTCGGCGATGGCCGGGAGACCCCGGGTTTCCTCGATATAGGTCATGGCGCGCCAGCAGTCGCCGGCGGCGTCCTCGTAAAAATCCGCGCCATCCCGGGTGGGGATGAGTTCAGGCAGACGCCAGCGGGTTTCCGGGCAGCCCTTGCGGGCTTGCCTGGCATGCTCCGTGACCCGGCGCAGATTGGCCATGATCGCGGGGGGATCGGGAAATACCTGGCAATTGATGCGCTGCAGGATCCAGGAGGTATTGCCTTCGATGACGCGATAGGTGTCGTTGATGAGCCCGCGCCCCAGGGGTTCCAGTCGTGGCCGCGCCGTCGGCGACAGAAATTGCCGGGCTGCCGGCAGCGCCTGAATGGCCATGGGTGACGATCAGGGAACGGGCTTGCCGGAGGACAGGCCGAGACGCTCCCGCGTCTCGGCCTTGGCTTTCTCGCTCTTGCGCAAGAGCACATAGACCGCGCCGGCGCCCCCATGCCACTTCTGAGCGCTGTGGAAAGCCATCACCTCGGGAAACATGGGCAGCCAGCGGGCCAGAAAGCTCTTCAGCAAGGGGATCTGATCCTTGTTGCGGCGGCCCTTGCCATGGCTGATCAACGCGGAGCGAACATCGTAACGGACGCAATCGCCGATGAACTGGTAGACCTCATGGCGGGCCTGCTCCACGGTGAGTCCGTGCAGGTCGAGCATGGCCTCGATCTCATAGGCGCCCTGCTGAAGCCGTCGAAACACGCCGTGCTGAATGCCGTTGCGCTTGAAGCCGATCACCGCCTCGGGGCGCAACGGCTCGGCAAAAGCGGTCGGCAACCGGCTCTCGTCCACGGTCAGGGCGCGCTGCGCCGCTTCACGGCGGTAGCGAAGGCCCGGATCCCGCGACTTGTCCTCGCGCGAATAAGCGCGTTGCATTGAGCGAGACAATGGCCGCACATCGGCCATTTCTTTCTGAAACAGGTCTAGCTCCTCGTCACTCATGGGCGGTTCCGGGTCGCGGTCGAATCCGTTCGGTGGGCGGAATGCCTTCCTCTTCGAAGCATAGCAAAAATCGGGTCGACTGACCGCCCCGGAAGACTCCCGCGCCAAACGGGCGTATCAGAGTTTGTGAATAACCCCCCGGCCGTAGCGAGGGCGTCCAGGGGTGTCCCAGTAGGCCGGGGGGTTTTTCACAAGCTCTCAGTCCGGCTCGAAGTCCTCGATCACCACATCCTCAAGATCCTCGATCTCCAGTTCGCTGACGGCGAAATGGCGAACCGAGATACCGGCTTCGTGCACCGTTGCGGCGCGTCCGGAGATCAGCGGGTGCCAGGGCGGCAAGGATTGGCCTTCGGCCCGCAGGCGATAGGCGCATGTGTGGGGCAGCCAGTGGAACTGATGGAAATCCTGGCGAAGGTTTAGACAGGTTGGAACCTCTCGCCGTCGGTCAGCGTAGCGGGTGCAGCGGCAAGTCTCGATGTCGAGCAGCCGGCAGGCGGCGCGGGTGTGGAAAATCTCGCCGGTGTCCTCGTCCTCCAGCTTGTTGAGACAGCAACGACCGCAGCCGTCGCAGAGCGCCTCCCATTCCACGGCGTCGAGTTCATGCAGCGGCTTGCGCCACCATTCATCTTGCATGCGGGACTGGCCAGGGATTAAGGAGACAGCGCGTCCCGGCCTCAGGTGAGGTTGATCCAGCGACGCCCATCCCGCTCCAGCAGCTCATCCGACTCGCGGGGTCCCCAGGAGCCGGCGGCGTAGTTGGGGAAAGATCGCGGCGGCAGGGCTTTCCAGACATCCAGGACCGGCTGGATCAGGCTCCAGCCCGTTTCCACCATGTCGGCGCGCTGGAACAGGGTCGCATCGCCCATCATGCAGTCGAGCAACAGGCGCTCGTAGCCGGTGTCCGGGGTGGAGCCGAAATAATCCACATAGTCGAAGTCCATCTTGACCGATCCCAGCTTCATCACCGGACCAGGCACCTTGGCCCCGAATTGCAGGGAAATCCCTTCCTGCGGCTGAAGATGAATCACCAGGCGGTTGGTGCGCAATTGTTCGATGGCGGTATTGCGGAACAGCACCAGCGGCGCGCGGCGGAACTGGATGACGATCTCGGTCGTGCGCGTGGTCATGCGCTTGCCCGTCCTAAGATAAAACGGGATATCGGCCCAGCGCCAGTTGTCGATCATCATCTTCATCGCGATGAAGGTCTCGGTCCGCGAATCGGGAGCGACATTCGGCTCCTGGCGATATCCCGGCACGGCCTCTCCAGCGTCCACACCCTCGCTGTACTGGCCGCGGGCCATCTTGCTCAGGACATCCTCCGGCGTGGGGATCTGGACCGCGCTGAGCACCTTGGTCTGCTCGTCGCGGACGGCGTCCGCCTCCAGGGATGCGGGCGGCTCCATGGTGATCAAGGAGAGCAACTGGAACAGGTGATTGGGCACCATGTCGCGCAGCGCCCCGGCCGTCTCGTAATAGGCGCCGCGCCGCTCGACGCCGACGGTCTCGGCGGCGGTGATCTGGACATGATCGATGTAGCGGCGATTCCAGATGGGCTCGAAGATGCTGTTGGCGAAACGCATGACCAGAATGTTCTGGACGGTTTCCTTGCCCAAATAGTGATCGATGCGATAGATCTGCCGCTCGCGCAGAACCTGCTTGATGTCGGCATTCAGCTCCCGGGCCGACTCCAGGTCATGACCGAAGGGCTTCTCGATGATGACCCGCCGCCAGCGGCCGCCTTCCTCGCTGGCCAAGCCCGCCTGGCCCAGTTGCCGGACGATCTCGCCAAAAAAGGTGGGCGCCGTGGCGAGATAGTAGAAATGATTGTCCTCGATATCATGATCACCGCGCACCTGAACGCACTGTTCCCGCAGGCGTACATAAAATTCCGGATCCCGCACGTCGCCGGAGACATAATGGATGCGCTGTTCGAACCACCGCAACACACTGGCATCCAGTTCGTCCGTCGCATACACACGTATGGCTTCCAGCATGAGGTCGCGAAACGCGTCGGGCCCCAACGGCTCGACGGAGGCGCCGATGATGGCGAAGCGACTGGACAATAGTCCCGCCCGCGCCAGGTTGTAGAGGGCGGGCAACAACTTGCGTTGCGTCAGATCGCCGGTCGCGCCGAAGATCACCATCACGCAGGAATTGCAGGAGCGGTCGGCGAGTTGAGCGCTGGCGTTCATGGTTTCTCCCGGTGGCCGCCGAAATGATACCGCATCGCGGACACGAGCTTGCAGGCGAATGCATCATCGCCGCGCGAGGCAAAACGCTGGAACAGCGCCGCGCTGAGCACCGGCGCGGGAGTCCCCTGCTCGATGGCGGCATTGATGGTCCAGCGACCCTCGCCGGAATCCGAGACGCGTCCCGAAAATTCGCCGAGCTCGGGGTTTGCCGCCAATGCCTTGGCGGTCAGATCGAGCAGCCAGGAAGTCACGACGCTGCCACGCCGCCACAGTTCCGCGATGTCGGCGAGATCGAGCCGGTACTGGAAGTGCTCGGGATGGCGCAGGGGCGTGGTTTCGGCATCGGCCTCGCGCGAAAAGTCACCGATGTCGGCATGCTTCAGGATATTGAAGCCCTCGGCATAAGCGGCCATCAACCCATACTCGATGCCGTTGTGGACCATCTTGACGAAATGCCCGGCACCCGGCGGGCCACAGTGAAGATAGCCATTTTCAGCCGTGCCGCGCCGGCCTTCCCGGCCCGGCGCGGGCGGAATGCCGCCGACACCGGGCGCCAGGGATCGAAAGACCGGATCGAGACGCTGGACCGCCACATGATCGCCACCGATCATCAGACAGTAACCCCGTTCCAGGCCGTGGACACCCCCGCTGGTGCCGACATCCACGTAGTGCAGCCCGACCTCGGCCAGTTCCCGGGCGCGCCGGATGTCATCGATATAATAGGTGTTGCCGCCATCGATCAGGATGTCGCCCGGATCCAGCAGCGGCTGGATCGTGTCCAGCGTCGCGTCGACCACGGCGGCCGGCACCATGATCCAGATGGCGCGGGGTGGCCTGAGCGCCCGAATAATAGCTTCCAGCGAATCGGCGCCTGTCGCGCCTTCTCCCGCCAGCGTTCGGACGGCCTTTGGATCGAGATCGAATATCACGCATTCATGGCCCGCCCGCAGCAGGCGGCGCACCATGTTGCCGCCCATCCTGCCCAACCCCACCATTCCCAGTTGCATGCCGCGTTCTCCTGCTTCGATCCACTCCTAATGTATCCGTGCGACTGATGTTCCGTGACAATAAAGTCGTAGACAAAACCGCCATTGATCCCTGACCAAGCGCGTTCCCATACAATAAAGCCGCGGACACTGTCTTGAGCGAAACCAGACACTGACTTTTCTACGCCGTATACCCCGCACGCAGCGCGTCTTCTCTCAACGCACGGTTTGTAGTTGAAGACGTTCATCACCAAGCAGTTGAGCAGCCTAGCCTTCTCCGAGATTCTCCGGCAAGTTTACCAGGATCGCGAAACGCCGGTCTCCTCGAAAACATAGCTGTCTTCCTCACACCCTTCGGTCGCCTGGACCGCTTCCCGCGCGTCAACGGTGTTAAACCCGTCATCGGGTTTCCTGCCGCCGCGAACACCTTCACAAACCCATGATCCTAAATCCGGCAGTTGGGCTTGAGGTAGGGGCGAATTCATTCGCCTACCTGCCTGCCGGCAGGCTGGTTCAGGGCTTTGTGTGCGAATGAATTCGCACCTACGATAAATCGCATCATCCTGTTTATCCTGTAGATTCCTGTCCAACTGCTTTTTCTAGGATGATGGGCACGCTTCATGAGGATTCTCATCATTTTCAATCGCGAACCCTACGATAACACGGGCGTTACTTGGAACGGGCTACGCCTGGCTGGCAAGATGGTGGATGCCGGAAGCGAAGTCCGCCTGTTTTGGATATGGCGCGCGAAGCTTGTCGGCCGCCACGAGCCCGATGCCGATCTTTGGCAACAGGAGCCATGGCGGTTTAGCATGCGCATTGAGGTCTATCATGCCCCCTACCGCAACCAAGAAAGCCGCCAACATCACACTTTCCGCCGATGTCTTGAGCGAAGCCAAGGCTCTGGGCATCAATATTTCCCAAGCTCGCGACCAATTCCTGCGTGATCTGGTGAAACGCGAACAGGAACGGCGCCGGCAAGAGGACAACGCCGAATTCATCGCCGCCTACAATCGCACCGTGGAAAGCGAGGGACTTCCCTTGGACGCCTGGCGGAACTTCTGAGGTGGCGCGATTCGATGTCTACCGAAACAGCGGTCCCCATGCCGGCGACGTGCCTTATCTTCTCGATGTGCAATGCGATGTGCTGCAAGGCCTGGAAACCCGCGTGGTCGTCCCGTTGCGGCGGCGCGATCGGTTCCGGAGCGGCCGATGCCGGTATTCGAGATCGAGGGGGATGCCCGCTTGATGGAAACCCTTAAACTGGCTGCCGTGCCGTTACGATTGCTGAAAACGGCGGTGGTTTCGCTGGCTGAACGCCAGACCGCCATCACCGGGGCCTTGGATTTTCTGTTTCAGGGGTTTTAACCCCCCAAAGAGCTGGGCGGGCATGGATGAATCCAACGAAGTCGAGGTTCTGCGAAGCGAAAACGCCCGCTTGATCGCATTGCTGGAAGCCCATGGCATACCGTGGCGACCGCTACGCCCCACTCAAGCGCGCACTGTGGCAACAAAGCCCTCCCGGTTCAGCGTGGACGAAAAAGTGAGCATGTTCCGCGGGCTTTTCCGGGGTAGAACCGATGTCTATCCGCTCCGCTGGGAGAGCAAGACTTCCGGCAAATCGGGCTATAGTCCCGCTTGCGCCAATGAGTGGCGTCCCGGCATTTGCGAAAAGCCTCGCGTCAAATGCGCGGATTGCGGGCACCGCTTGCTGCTGCCCATGACCGACGCCGTGATCCATGACCACCTCGCGGGCAAGCAGACAGTGGGCATCTATCCGCTCCTGACCGACGACCGCTGCCATTTCCTGGCAGTGGATTTCGACGCAGCCGGGTGGCGGGATGATGCGCGGGGATTCGTCCTTTCCTGCCGAATGCTGGACGTGCCGGTGGCATTGGAAGTCTCCCGCTCCGGCAACGGCGCCCATGCCTGGATTTTCTTTGCCGGCGCCGTGCTTGCGCGCGATGCCCGCCGCCTCGGCACCGCGCTCATCAGCCATACCTGTAGCCGGACCCGGCAACTGAACCTCGGCTCTTATGACCGATTATTTCCGAATCAGGACACCCTGCCGAGGGGCGGTTTCGGCAACTTGATCGCGCTGCCGTTGCAGAAAAAACCCAGGGAAAGCGGCTTCAGCGTGTTCGTGGACGACGATTGGCTTCCCCACGCGGACCAGTGGAAATTTCTTGCGTCCATCGTTCAGATGCCGCCCCACGAAATCGAATCCGCGATTCTACGGGCCACCGGCGGCGTGCACCCCCTCGATGTGACCTTCATCGAAAAGGAGGATCGCCAAGAACCCTGGGAACGTCCCGCGCCATCGCTCCAAAAACTGAGCGGGACTATGCCGAAGTCGCTGACTTTGACCCTGGCCAACCTGCTCTACCTCGAAAAGGCCCAACTCCCGCGGTCCCTCGCCAATCGATTGATACGCCTCGCGGCTTTCCAAAATCCGGAGTTCTACAAGGCGCAAGCGATGCGGCTCCCGGTATGGAACAAACCGCGCGTGATCGGATGTGCCGAGAACTATCCGCTTCACATCGCGTTGCCGCGTGGCTGCCTGGATGCGGTGGTGGAACTGCTCCGGGATAACGGCATAGGTTGCGAACTTCGGGATGAACGCTACGAAGGCAAGCCCTTGGACATAGCCTTTCAAGGCGTTCTCCGTCCCGATCAGAAGAATGCGGCGGATGCGATCCTCGGTCACGATACCGGTGTGCTCTGTGCGCCAACCGCCTTCGGCAAGACCGTAACCGCCGCCGCCATCATCGCCCAGCGCGGCGTGAACACCCTCGTCTTGGTTCACCGCACCCAACTACAAAAGCAATGGCGGGAACGGTTGCGGGCATTCCTGGGTCCCGACGAAGGGGTGATCGGCACAGTCGGCGGCGGGAAAGCCAAGCCAACGGGCAGAATTGATATCGCCGTCATGCAGTCGCTCTCCCGCCAAGGCGAAATCGATCCCTTGGTCGGAGAGTATGGTCACGTCGTTGTCGACGAATGCCATCACATCGGAGCGGCATCCTTCGAGGCTATACTGAAGCGGGTCAAGGCGAAATACGTGCTGGGCCTCACCGCTACGCCGACCCGCCGCGATGGCCTCCAACCCATCATTTTCATGCAATGCGGGCGTATCCGTCATACCGCCGCCAAGCCGGAAGGGGCTCCGCGCCATATGGAAGTGGTGCCTCATTTGCTCCACAAGCCACTCGACCTGCCCCCGAAAGCCAGCATCCAAGAGGTGTTCCGCCAGCTTGCGCTCGATCCGGAACGGACGGCGAAGATAGCCGCCGAGATCAAGAATGCCTTCGATCTAGGCCGTAAAGTCCTGGTGCTGACAGAGCGGACCGAACATTTGAACGCCATGGCAACCGCTCTAATCGGCATGGTGCCAACCTTCGTCCTGCATGGCCGGCTCTCGAAAAAGCGGCGAACCGCCCTGATCGCCGAACTGGAAGCCCTGCCACCGGACGCCCCTCGGGTTTTGCTCGCGACCGGCAAGCTCGTCGGCGAGGGATTCGACCATCCGCCGCTCGATACCCTGGTGCTGGCGCTGCCTATTTCGTGGAAGGGCACGCTGCAACAGTACGCGGGCCGGTTGCACCGCGAGCACGCCACGAAGACCAACGTGGTCATTATCGACTTCGTGGATACCGGCCATCCGGCGCTCCGGCGGATGTGGGACAAGCGGCAAGCAGGTTATCGTGCAATCGGCTATCGAATCGCCGAGCACCAAACATCGTTGCCGACTCAACACATATGCCCCGCGATCACAGAATCGCTCTCGTCATGCGCCTATCCAAAAAGCGAATCATGAAACTCGATCTTCAAGTTTTTAGAGCTTGACGCCGGAGCTGTGCCCGCTTCAACCGCTGGCAACGGCTTGCGCCGCCCGGTAGCGTAGCGACGGAGTGGGCTCCTGCCGCCCCAGGTCGCGGCCGCTCATGCGCTTGCCCGAGGGGGCCAAGGGAAACCAGGTCTTCACCTGTCCGGCCAGCTAGGCCAGCCGCTCGGCGACATTCTCCGCCGACAACACGCTCCGGACGCAGTCCAGCATCGCCTCCCCCTGGCTGAGTTGCCGCAGGCTGCCCACGGTACACGCGGGCCGTTGGTTTTCCAGGCGGGGGCATTGCTCGGGGTGAAGGAGGAGGGCGTGGTCTAGGAGCAGGCTCAGGGTCAGGCTTCGGCTTGACCCCTCCGCGCCGGGCTGTTTGGCCATCTGCCCCCATCCTTCATAGAGCTTCCAGTCCTCGAAGAAAACCTCCACAAGCCATCTCAAGGTGTGGGTTCTGACGAGGTCCAGGGTGCGCCAACTTAAATCGGTGGCGACCAGGAAGCGGTATTCGGTTTCGCCCGGATACTTCAGGGCGACCACAAACCGCTTCTTGCCGTGCGCACAGACGTGCCGCCGGGCGCTGCCGACCACCGCCTCGATGGCCTCGCCGCCCCGGATGCGCAGGCATTGCGTCACGCCGGGATAGGCCCGGAAATAGTCCGCCAGCGACCACTCCCGACCCCGGAACCGGAAATAACCGCCTGTCTTCTTGTCGAAGACCTTGTGCGCCTGCCAAATCCGCCGCGTCCGCTTGGCCCGCCGGTGGTCGCTGGCGTCCGCCACCAGCACGCCCTCCATGATCCCGTGCCGGCGCAACACCAGCGCCACACTGGCCCGCAGCAACCCGTCCCAGGCCACCTTCGAGTGCCGGAACATCCACGACAATGCCCCCAGCCGGTATCCGCCCAGTCCCGCCCGCTCGAGCGCCTTCCAGCACACCGTGTTGGTCAGCAGCACGCCCATCAGGCAGAACTTCAACCAGACCCGTTGCGCATGGCTCAGCTTCCGGCCAGGCGCATTCGCCATGACCGCTCCGTTCAATGCCTCCACGTAAGCCTTGATGAAGGGCAGTGGGTTGGTGAAAATGATGGCGACTCCTGTTCTCACGGAAACGCTCATTTTCGGCCATCCCGTCAAGCAGGAAAAACTTGAAGATCGAGTTTCAACCGCCGGGGCAGGTTCGTCTTCGTCCGTGGGATCGTCGGCGGCGGTCTCCGGGGTCATGTCCTCCGCAACGCTTTCTTCTGGTGCTTTGTCCCGTTCCGCCGTGGCGTCCACCGGACGAGTTAGCTCCCATGGGGCTTCCCGGCTGGGCGGCAAAACGAACTGTTCCGGCTGGTTTGGTTCAACCGTTCCCGCGCTTCTTTCTGGTCCGCCAGCAGCTTGACCGAAAATGCCCGCAACGCCTCGTCCCCCAACCGCTCAAGGTAGGCCTCGTCGATCTGGCGTAGACTGTGGTCGCTCAGTTGCATCAAGGGCGGATTAAACTCAGGATTTGACGCTCATTATGAACCAAAACAATTAGAATTGGCGACAGGGAGGTGATCGTTTACCCATCTGCAAGGTCTTGTTGTATGCGTTAAAACTGGAACAAATATTTAACCCTCTATCGAAGACAGTTTCGAATGATCGACGGAACCAGAAAATCATTCCTTCTCCTCGCCATATTTCTATTTTGGGGGCTGGCTAACGCTATTGAGGTTCCTCTCTTCAAAGAAAGTGGTGTCTACACCGTACCAGTTCGTATAAATGATGTTTTGACCTTGGATTTCATCATTGACAGTGGTGCTGCCGAAGTACAGGTACCTGCGGATGTAGCCTTAACGTTGCTTCGCACAGGCACGATAACCCAAGAGGATTTCCTACCCGGCGAGACTTACCGACTCGCTGATGGATCAAAAACCAAGAGCAGTCGATTCAATATAAAAGAATTGAAGGTTGGCGATTATGCTGTCAGACAAGTCGCGGCCGGGATTACAGATATTGAGGGACCACTACTACTAGGGCAAAGCTTTTTGTCTAAGGTCCCCTCATGGAGCCAAGACAATCAACGTGGGGTGCTTGTTATTGGCAATCCTGAAGTATCAGGAACTGGTAACGTATCACAGTCAGGTAGTGCTTCACCTGCTTCTACAAGTGGTCCAAAAAGCTGGATAGCAGATTGGGGTAACGGCATTTATGCTTTAGCCATTGAGGCCCCTTGCGATGTAGGCGAATTTGAAGATAAGGGATTCAACAAAACCATTGTCGCCACTATTCCTATCTCAAGATTAAACAACCGCGCGGATTCATGGGGTATCTTTGAAGATCGTGCTATCACTGTTAAAGGATGCTGGTCATCGAAAGATGGCATCAATGCTCGATCAATGCTCCGGCGGAAAAAGGATGGAAAAACGTGGTTGCAAGATCTCAAGTTTGATGACGGATCCTGGCACAGGATTGAATAATGGCTTACCCATGCGATAGCTAAAATAAAATTATCAGGAGTAACAGCCATGTTCTGCAAGAACTGCGGTAAGGTACTCGAAGGCGATCCTACTCCCTTCTCACTCCAATTTTGGCCATTTTACGGCCTTGCCGCCACGTGGCAGGGCGTAGATGTGACGCAGGAGCTTGTCCATCTGCTGAGGACTCAGCGGCGGGCCTTGGGCGAGGTGCTGC
>Ga0233420_10000914_pt1 | contig 11723 bp, 8 predicted proteins | sample Watercolumn_Mata_4_FD_183009 | JGI IMG/M metagenome (GOLD analysis project Ga0233420, IMG submission 183009) | Freshwater microbial communities from Lake Matano, South Sulawesi, Indonesia - Watercolumn_Matano_2014_102_MG | ecosystem: Environmental > Aquatic > Freshwater > Lake | place...
ATTCAGCGACGAGCCGCCGATTGCAGCCAGATAGCCCGCATCGATCTCGAGGCGTTTCCGGATACCGTAATGATCGCAGACAAGACGGAAACAGTCGAGTTCCTTCTCTGCGGTGCGCTGCCCGTAATTGACGTGCATGGCTGCCAGGTCGTACCCTTCACTGGCGGCGATAGCCGTTGTCACAAGGCTGTCCATTCCCCCGCTGATGAGGATGACTGCTTTCATAAGGCAATGGTTTCTTTTGCTCAAGGCGCCCGGATGTCTTCTGTTAAAGTATGGAATTCTCCGGTTTAATCGCGCCGGAGGAGCAAAAAAAAGCCATCCCGAAAACGGTTCGGGATGGCTTGGATGGCTTTGGCCTGCGGCAAAGATCAGTACATGCCGCCCATGCCGCCCATGCCGCCCGGAGGCATTGCCGGCATGTCGGGCTTCTCTTCCTTGACATCGGTGATGGCTGCCTCGGTGGTGAGCAGGATGCTGGCGACGGATGCTGCATTCTCGAGCGCGCTGCGGGTCACCTTGGTGGGATCGACCACACCGGCCTCCACAAGGTTCTCGTACTGCTCGGTGCGAGCGTTGAAGCCATAGTCGCCTTCAGATGCCTTGACTTTCTCGAGCACGACAGCGCCGTCGGTGGTGCCGGTGTTGGCAACGATCTGGCGAAGCGGCTCTTCAAGCGCACGGCGGATGATGTCGATGCCGGTCTTCTGGTCGTCGTTGTCGGCAACTGCGTTGGAAAGTCCCCTGGCTGCGCGGAGCAGTGCAACACCGCCGCCCACCACGATACCTTCCTGAACCGCTGCGCGGGTTGCGTGCAGGGCATCCTCGACGCGAGCTTTCTTCTCTTTCATCTCGACTTCGGTCGATGCGCCGATGTTCAGCACGGCAACACCACCGGAAAGCTTTGCAAGGCGCTCCTGCAGCTTTTCGGTATCGTAGTCGGAAGTGGACTTCTCTATCTGGCCCTTGATTTCGTTGATGCGGGCCTTGATATCATCCTGTGTGCCCTTGCCTTCGACAACCGTGGTGTTGTCCTTGTCGATGTTCACACGGCCGGCCTGACCGAGGTAGGCAAGCGTGGCGTTCTCGAGCTTGTAGCCTTTCTCTTCGGAGATCACGGTGCCGCCGGTCAGGATGGCGATGTCCTCGAGCATGGCCTTGCGGCGGTCGCCGAAGCCGGGAGCCTTCACGGCGCACACTTTCAGGGTGCCGCGGAGTTTGTTGACCACGAGCGTGGCGAGCGCCTCGCCCTCGATGTCCTCTGCGATGATGAGCAGCGGCCGGCCGGACTGAGCGGATTTCTCGAGAATCGGGAGCAGTTCCTTCATGTTGCCGATCTTCTTGTCATGGATGAGGATCAGCGGATCTTCGAGTTCGGCTTCCATGGTTTCCGGGTTGGTCACGAAGTACGGAGAGAGGTAGCCGCGGTCGAACTGCATGCCCTCGACCACTTTCAGCTCGGTATCCATGCCTTTGGCTTCCTCGACGGTGATGACGCCGTCCTTGCCGACCTTGTCCATGGCCTCGGCGATCAGTTCACCGATTTCAGGATCGTTGTTGGCCGAAATGGTGCCGACCTGGGCGATCTCCTTCTTGCCGGAGATGGTGCGGCTGATGGTGCGGAGATCAGCAACAACCTCTTTCACGGCACGGTCGATACCGCGTTTCAGGTCGATCGGGCGTGCACCGGCGGCAACGTTTTTCAGGCCCTCACGATAGATGGCCTGTGCAAGCACGGTTGCCGTGGTGGTTCCGTCGCCGGCAACGTCGCTGGTTTTCGAAGCCACTTCACGAACCATCTGTGCACCCATGTTCTCGACAGCATCGGAAAGCTCGATCTCCTTTGCGACGGTCACGCCGTCCTTGGTGGAAGTCGGGGCGCCGAATTTCTTGTCGATCAGCACATTGCGGCCGGCAGGGCCGAGAGTGACTTTCACGGCGTTGGCCAGTTTGTCGACACCAACCTTGAGCTTGGCCCGTGCGTCGGAATCGAAAAGAATATCTTTAGCAGTCATGGTAAAGCGTTCCTTCTGGATAATTGGTTAACGAGTTTGTTTGGCGAATCAGCCGAGAATGGCGAAAATGTCGGACTCGCGCATGATGAGGTAGTCCTCGCCCTCAACATTCACTTCGGTGCCTGAATACTTTCCGTAGAGCACCTTGTCACCGACCTTGACCTGCATGTCGAGCACCTGGCCGTTATCGGCAACCTTGCCAGGGCCTACGGCAACGACTTCACCAGACTGCGGCTTCTCTTTACCGGTATCGGGAATGTAAAGGCCTCCCTTGGTTTTCTCTTCAGCCGGGGCCGGCTTCACAATCACCCGATCAGCTAAGGGTTTCAAGTTCATTGTTTTATCTTGTTAGTTTAGGTTGAGAGAATGACACTGCTGCTGTGAGCAGGTTGAGCCTCATCTTTTAGCACTCGACCGGATCGAGTGCTAAAAGAACAATTGAATTATAAAAAAAAATTTTCCCTCTCCAAACAGTTTCTGTACCATGGAGGGAGGAAAACCACAATCAACGCTTATGATGCAGAAAGATAGCGAGTGTTACTTCCATACGGTCGGCAAGGTGGCCATGGAAAAGCTCGAGAGCCTCCGTTCGAAAATGCGCGACGATACGGCAACATCAGCCGACAGGAACCATGTGGCCATTCTCGAGGAGATTGCCGCACTTGCCTCAAACCGCGTTTCGGCCACCCTGAATGAAACTGCCCGCAGGAAAGGCGGCTCGGTATGGGTCGAGCGCACTTCGGAGTCCCATTTTCCGCACATCAGGCTGCACGGCGGTGCGCTTGAGGATGACCCGATTTCCTGAACTTCCCCGTTCATCCTTCCATCCGGAGGTACTCCTTCAGGTGCAGGCCTGTCAGCGATGAGACTGAGGCTGCAACAGTTTCGGGAGTTCCCTCGGCAACCAGCGATCCGCCTTCGTCGCCTGCTCCGGGACCAAGATCGATAATCCAGTCGGCCTGTTTGATGATATCGGGATTGTGCTCGATAATGACCAGGGTATTCTGCTGCTCGAGCAGCTTTTCGAAACAGCGGATCAGCTTGCTGATATCCTCGAAGTGCAGGCCTGTTGTGGGTTCGTCGAACAGAAAGAGCGTATGCTCGACGTCGGCACGGGCGATGAACCCGGCAAGCTTGAGACGTTGCGCCTCGCCGCCCGAAAGCGTGCTGGACGACTGCCCGAGGCGGATATAGCCCAGCCCAACCTCGTCAAGCACCTGAAGTTTGCGCATGACACCCTTTTCGCCACGAAAAAACTCCAGCGCCTCGCTCACCGTCAGATCGAGCACCTCGGCTATGGATAGGCCGTTGTATCTTACCTCAAGGGTTTCCGGCTTGTAGCGCAGTCCGTTGCACTCCTCACAGACCGCCTCGATATCGGCCAGGAACTGCATCTCGATCTTCACGCTCCCCTCTCCGGCACACGCCTCGCAACGCCCTCCCGGAATGTTGAAGGAGAAATATCCGGCTTTCCATCCCCTCGATTTCGCTTCCTTCGTCAGGGAAAACAGCGTTCGGATATCGTCGAAAATCTTCATGTAGGTTGCCGGATTGCTTCGGCTCGACTTTCCTATCGGCGACTGGTCCACATGCTCGACGCGGTCGATAAGCCCGGCACCGGATATCGACCGGTGCGTGCCGACCTTTTCCCTGGATCCCTCCTTTTCACGCAGAATGCCGTTACGGAGAATGTCGTTGACAAGCGTGGATTTGCCCGAACCGCTGACGCCGGTCACGCAGGTCATGACGCCGAGAGGAAAACGCACGTCGATGTTCTTCAGGTTGTTCTGCAGGGCTCCGCGGATTTCGATAGCTTGCGAGAAATCGGGTTCCCTCCTGGTTTGCGGAACCGGTATGGCCCGCCTCCCGCCGAAATAATCCGCTGTCAGCGAGGTTCCTGATGCCGCCATGTCGGCAACGGCGCCCTGAAAGACCACCTCTCCGCCCATTCTGCCTGCTCTGGGACCGAGATCGATCACCTCGTCTGCCGCCTCGATGATCTCGCGGTCGTGCTCGACCACCACAACCGTATTGCCGAGATCACGCAACTTCCTGAGCAGCCTGATAAGCCGAGCCGAATCGCTCTGGTGCAGCCCGATGCTCGGCTCGTCGAGGATGTAGATCGCGCCCACGAGCGGAGAACCTATCGAGGTTGACAGATTGATGCGCTGGAACTCGCCGCCGCTGAGCGTATGGGTGAGCCGGTCGAGTGTCAGGTAGCCGAGTCCCACCTCGAGCAGGTAGCCCAGCCGTTTGAGAATCTCTTCAAGCACCGCTTCGGCAACCTTGCGGTCGAAAGGGGAAATATCAAGCGAGGTGAAGAAGTGGTATGCTTCAGCGATGTTCATGCGCGTCACCTCTCCGATATGCCGCCCTGAAATCCTCACCAGCCGGGCATCGGGATTAAGCCGGCTGCCTTCGCATTCGGGACAGGTGGCATATCCCCGGTACCTGCTCAGAAAAACCCTGAAATGCATCTTGTAGCCGGCATCCTTCTCGATCTCGGCAAAGAACGGCCAGATCCCGTCATACTGCTCCTCCTGTCCCGGAACACCTTTCCAGATCATCTCCTTGTGCAGGCAGGAAAGCTTCTCGTAAGGCATATCGACCGGGATGCCTGCCTTCTTCGATACAGCCATGAGCCGCTTCCAGTTCCAGCGGTATTTCTCCGAATTCCAGCAGACGATGGCACCCTCGGCGATGCTCAGCGACTTGTCGGGAATGACCGCATCCTCGTCGATACCCGCAATGCGACCGAAGCCCTGGCATCTGGTGCAGGCGCCTATGGGAGAATTGAAGGCAAAGAGTTGCGGCGAGGGTTCCTGGTACTCGATGCCGTTCAACTCAAGCCGGTCGCTGAAGCGGAAAAGCCTGCCGCCTGCCGCCTTCAGCACGGCGTAACCGCCGGACTCGCTGAAAGCCGTTTCGGCAGCCTGCTCCACCCGGCTGTAGATCTTCTCGTCCTTTCTCGCGATAAAACGGTCAACCAGCACCAGCAGGCCGGAAAGCTCGTTGCGACTCATGCTTGTGATTCGGCTGCAGGCAGCCTCCTCGTTGAGGTCGAGCACGCTCTCGCCGTCAAGAATCCTGAAAAAACCCTTTTTCAGCAGATTTGCGATCTCCGACGAAGCCGAACAGTCGTGCATCGAGGCATCCTTGTGGCAGGGAAAGGGAAAAGCCACGTAAAAGCGGGTGCCGTCATCCAGGAAACGCGCCTGATAGCTCACGTCCTCTGGCGTGTGTTTCAGCACCAGTTCGCTGGTGTCGCTCGAATAGATCTTGCCGATACGGGCAAACAGCAGGCGAAGATAGTCGTAGATCTCCGAAACCGTGCCGACCGTTGAACGGGGATTCTTCGGAATGGGCTTCTGCTCGATGGCAATAGCCGGAGCGATACCCTCGACCATCTCGATATCGGGGCGAGGCATCCGTTCGAGAAACTGACGGACATAGGCCGAAAGCGACTCCACGTATCGCCGGTGACCCTCGGCATAGAGCGTGTCGAAAGCCAGGCTGGACTTGCCGGAACCGCTGACGCCGGTCAGCACCACAAAACGGTTCCTCGGAATACTGACGGTGATGTTCTTGAGATTATGGGTGCGTATGCCCCTGAGCAGGATATCGGGAAGGGCGGTATCGCCCGGAACCCTTTCCGTCGCTGCTGAACTGGCCTTTATCATATCGGTATGTTCATTGACAAGAGAGCGGCAATATACAATCCGGACGGCAGAAAAAACGGGGAACCGGCGCGCATTCTCCTGTCAGTGGGTGGCAGACTCCTGTTGCTCATGATCGAGGAGGTCTGCAATGGTCGTCGAGGCCATGAGTTGCTGGATGCGCTCCTGCAGGGAGTTCATGTACCCGCGATACCCGCAGTTGTCCGCGATCTCGCAACTGCTGAGCTTCACCGCGCAGCGGGTCAGGTGCGGCCGGCCTTCAATAGCGACACCGATATCGGCAACCGTGATCGCGGAAGGGTCCCTGGCAAGCCGGTAGCCGCCTTTCACGCCCTGTACGGACTCGGTGATGCCGGCTTTTTTCATGCTCTGCATCGCCTTGGAAAGGAACTCCTGCGAAAAGCCTATTGCATCGGCCATTTCCTTCACGGTCACCACTCTCCCCTCGCCTTTCGTGGCGAGATAGGCCGCCGCATGAAGCCCGTATTCGAATTTTCTTGAAACCTGAAGCATAAAAAACGTAACAGTTCTGAATAGTAGAGAAAAACGCCCAACCTTTATTAAATCGCAGGGAATTATAATTAGTTTGTAGCGTTGTATATTTAACGGTTGACCTTCTGGAAATATTCCGTATTGCAACCATGAGCACCTCACCGACAGACCAGTATTTCCTGTGGCAGTTATCCACCGAACATGAAGCGAAAATCCGGTACCAGGAATACGGCGACCTTGAGTCCGGAGAAAAAACGCCGCTTCTCTTTCTGCATGGCTACGGAGCGATGCTTGAACACTGGAAAGAGAATATCCCTCAGTTTACTGAAAACCACAAGGTTTATGCCATGGACCTCATCGGGTTCGGCAAATCGCAGAAACCCAACGTCCGCTACAGCCTCGAACTCTTCGCAGCACAGATCGAGGCGTTCCTGCACCTGAAAAAACTGGACGAGGTGATTCTCGTGGGACACTCCATGGGAGGAGCCGGAAGCATTTACTACGCACACCTCAGACCTGAAAAAGTGCGGGCGCTCGTGCTTGCCAATCCCTCAGGACTTTACGGTGACAGCATGGACGGCATGGCGAAGGTGTTTTTCGGTCTGGTCGGTTCACCGATGATCGGGGAGGTGCTCTTCACGGCGTTCGCGAACCCTGTAGGGGTGAGCCAGAGCCTCGTGCCAACCTACTACAACCAGAGCCGGGTCGATATCAGGCTCATCAACCAGTTTACCCGTCCCCTGCAGGACAAGGGAGCGGTGTGGTCGTACCTCTCTCCCTCGCGAAGACCGCAGGACTTCACGCTCGATCATCTCGCGAAACCCTGCAGGTACACCGGAAAGGCGTTTCTCGTCTGGGGCGCCGAGGACACCGCGCTGCCGCCCCACAAGATCATTCCCGAATTCCAGCAGCTTCTGCCCCAGGCAGGAGCGTTCATCATCCCGAAAGCGTCACACTGCATTCACCACGATGCACCTGAGGCCTTCAACGAACGGCTTGCAACCATTCTCGATTCGGTCGGCTGAACCGAAGAAAAACAGACCCGCCTACCAGCTGCTGGTATCGCCTGCGGTGGCAAACCGGATATCCTTGAACTGAGGAGCTCTCAGACCGATCTGGATGTAGTAGCTGCTGTACTCTCCGGACGGCACCCACTGGAAACCCATCTGCCAGCAGTGAAGATCGCGGTAAAGCTGCAGGATGGGAAAGACAAACTTGTTCTGTCCGAGGTCGTAACCGGTATTGATGCCCGCCTGCCAGTGATCCGAGAGCGCAACCTTGGCCGAAAGGTTCACGAGTGTGGAAACCTCGGCCGCCTTGAGCGGATCGGTCCGGTCCGAATGCAGGTACAGCGACATGCGCAGCCTCCAGGGAAGCGAGTAATCGATATCGCTGAGGTCTCCGATGTTGAAATGCTCGCGGAAAATCGCCTGCTCTGCCCTGAGAGCCTCAGGACGACCGGAAGCCCCGTTCTTTTTTTTGCCCTCAAGATTGAGGCTCATGTTCAGGTAGCCGTCCACAAACCGAAGCAGCCCCTTTCCGTCATCCGAGGCAAAACGGTTGACCCGGTCGCCGGTTACGGGATCGAAACTGTAGAAATCGTAACGGGCGCCTGCGCTCAGCAGAAAGTTCGGCGACAGGGCGCTGCTCGATGCCGTAAAGACGAGGGGAGACCACCGGAACTCCTCGGCAGCGAAGTTGTAGGCTGTCGAGGCCGTCAGGGAAAGCAGGTGCACGGTGCGATCACCGTTCTCCCCGTCTTTTGCGGAACTGCGGATCTTGCCGTGAAAAAGGTTTTTCAGCGTAAGCCCGATCGTGCTCTGCCCCTCGGGGATGTCGCTGTAGACCGAGTGCCCGAAACGGTTGTAGCGCAGATAGCCGCTGCCGTCGTACACCGACCGGTAATAGTCGTAGCCGCTACCCGTGAAATCAGGGTTCCAGGTGTACGAGATGGTGGGAATCAGCGTGTGACGCAACGCTTTCAGACCGGTCAGGCCTTCAAGGAACGGGGTTTTCACGCTTGCATAAAGCCGTGTGGAAACATCCGCACTGAAGTTCCAGGTTGAAAATCCCTCCTGCCCTGTCTGCTCGGTTGAAACCACACTGGTGCCGTTCCAGGTATTCAGGAGATCATTGCCGACAAGATAGTGGTTGAAATAGAAGCCCGCATTGACATTGAAGTGGCGAAAGAGCGTGGATTGCATGCGCAGCGGAAGCTGCAGCCGCATGCCGTAACGGCGGTCACCGTAACTGTCGTCATCCAGCACGCTTCCCTGGAAGGAGACTCCCTGCGTCAGGAGCACCTTGTTGTTGCCGGAAAATGCATGGAAATAGCCGACCTGCAGACCGGCGTTGGCAAGGTACCGGGAAACCTCGTTGCCGCTTTCAGAGGAAAGTGAAGCCTGCGATGAAGCAGAGGAGGTCAGCGACAGATTGTCCCGCCAGTCGCCGGTCGTCCCGAGCCGCCCGGAACGGAAGGGGTAGTAACGGTTCTGGTAAAAACCGACGCCCGCTTCCTGATAGAGATCGCTGCTCCGCATATCGTCGTTCCGCTGGTAGCTCACCGAGAACATGCTGTTCTCGTCGTCGAAGGTTTTGCCGAAAGAGGCATAGGAGAGCGCCTGCTCATTGACGATGGTCTCGTCGTTGATGGTGTTCAGGTCGTAGTTGCGGCCTCCGCCCTGGAACTGCAGATTGAGGTCGAGTGTAGCCGTGGGGCTGAAATCCTGGCCGTGGTTTATCCGCAGGTTCCAGCTGCTGTACTTCTCATAATCCGCATCATCCGCATTGCCCTTCAGATATCGCTCGTATTCCCCCTCGACAACTCCGGAAAACGTGTAACGGCTCTTGTAACGGAAACGTTCTCCAAGACGCCAGCTGCCGTTGAAGGCAATATCGCTTTCGAGACGCAGGTCCATGTGATCATCGATGGCCCAGAAATAGCCAAGATCGGAAAAATAATATCCCCGGTCGCTGTCATGGCTGAAACGAGGAATCAGGATACCCGAGTTACGGCCTTTATCCAGCGGGAACACCATGAATGGAAGCGGCAGGACGGGAATTGCCGGCAATCGCTTCGAAAACAGCTCGGGCCTGATGTACATGACAAACGGCCGTGCGATGATGCGGCTGTCGGGAATGATCTTCATGTAACTGGACTTGATCCAGTAGTGCGGCTCGACGTCGTCGCAGGTGGTGAAGGTTCCGTCCCGGACGGTGAGTTCACCGTTCTCGTCCCTCGATACCTTCTTCCCGCTGAAAATCACGCCCGATGACCGGGATGCGATGTTGGTGGTCTCGCCCCTTCCGGAAGTGAAGGCATAGGTGATCCTGTCGGCATTGAAGCTGCCGTCGCGGTTGGTGAAAACCGCAGGAACAGGACCGCCGGATGGATCAGCCGGCGAACCGAACGCATTGAGAACTGAACTGTCGAGATCGACCACCATCCTGGGTGCGGTTACCGTCGTGGAGTCGCGCTCCATGCGGGCCTTGCCAAGCAGCTCCATGGTCTTTCCCCTGAAACGGTAGATCACGGAGTCCCGGGCGGAAAACGAGATGGTGCCGCCCGAAGCGGTTCCGGAAAGCTGAACGGCCTGTTTTGCGCTGTCCGGGACCTGCTCCGCAGCGCAAAGAGAACGCGGAAAGGGCATCAGGCCGCTGCAGAACAGCGTGCAGAGAACCGAGGCAAGTGCTATGGTGCGCTTTCGAACATTCACCGGAAAACTCCCTGATCTCACTTTCATAGTTGATCTCTGAAAAGTTTCAATATATTAATTTTATTGTTCCATAACCGTTGCCTTTTCTCCGGCGGCATAGCTGCACGGCCCTCGAAAAACGCTGGCCACGAGTTTTTTTTCAATTTTCTTTTTGTTCCATGTCCCGGTCACGTTATTCCGCTCCCGACGAACGGGGGCATTTCGGTGTATTCGGAGGGAAGTTCATTCCGGAAACCCTCATAAAAAATGCTGCGGATCTTGAACAGGAGTACCGCCAGGCGCAGAACGATCCGGTTTTCAGGGAAACGCTCGACAGGCTCCTGCGCGACTATGTGGGACGCCCCACGCCGCTCTACCATGCCGAGCGGCTGAGCCGGAGGGCTGGCGGCGCGGCAATCTACCTCAAGCGCGAGGACCTCTGCCACACCGGAGCGCACAAGATCAATAACGCTCTGGGTCAGGTGCTGCTGGCCCGTCGCATGGGAAAGCGGCGCGTGATTGCCGAAACCGGAGCCGGACAGCACGGTGTCGCCACGGCCACGGTATGCGCGCTTTTCGACCTGCAGTGCATCGTCTACATGGGCGAGGAGGACATCCGCCGCCAGGCGCCCAACGTGGCGCGCATGAAGCTGCTCGGCGCGGAAGTGCGGCCGGTCACCAGCGGATCGATGACGCTGAAGGACGCCACGAGTGAAGCCATCCGGGACTGGATGAACAACCCTGAGGACACCTTCTACATCATCGGTTCCGTGGTTGGCATGCACCCCTATCCCATGATCGTGCGCGACTTCCAGGCCGTGATCGGCAGGGAGACGAGAAAACAGGTGATGGAACAGGCAGGAAGGCTTCCGGATGTCATCACGGCCTGCGTGGGGGGCGGCAGCAACGCCATCGGCATGTTCCACGAATTCCTGGACGATGTTCCGGCCGTCGAGCTGGTTGGCGTGGAAGCTGCGGGAGAAGGACTGAAGGGCCGGCATGCGGCATCGCTCACCATGGGAGATCCCGGCGTGCTGCACGGCGCCATGACGATGCTTTTGCAGACCGAGGACGGTCAGGTGCTCGAGGCGCACTCCATCTCGGCAGGACTCGATTATCCCGGCGTGGGCCCGGAGCACTGCTACCTGCAGGAGAAGGGACTGGTGAGCTATACCTCGGCAACCGATACGGAAGCGATTGCAGCACTGAAAACGCTCGCCGAAACCGAGGGCATCATCTGCGCGCTGGAATCAGCGCACGCGGTGCACTACGCCCTCACCCGGGCAGCCAAAATGGATCATGAGGGAATGCTCGTGGTGAACCTTTCAGGCAGGGGCGACAAGGATATGGAAACCATCATCAAGAGCCTTGGACGGTGAGCATGCGGATTTTCAACCCGGATCTTTCACCGGAAAAAATTCCGGGCGCTCTTGCACAGTTTTGAAATATCCTTATATTAATGCCTCATCAACGCGGGAATAGCTCAGTTGGTAGAGCACAACCTTGCCAAGGTTGGGGTCGCGAGTTCGAGTCTCGTTTCCCGCTCCAGAAGCATGAGAGCCTCGGTATCAACCGGGGCTTTTTTCGTTTCCGGAAAACCCGCGCCAACATACTGAACCTGGACAAGCGTCAGGGCTGCCTTCGTTACTCTCGGGAAGAATTGAATTCGACCAGCTTTTTCCAGTCGATCACTCCGTCAGGATTGCAATATTCCTGTATGAACTGCAGGGTAAACCTGTTGATCCTCTGGAAATACGATTGCTGGAAATCATCGTTTTTTTCTTTTGCCTTATGCCCAAGAGGCTCGATGATTTCGGTGTACAGCTCCGGATTGCCTGAAATAA
>Ga0233420_10000916_pt1 | contig 11722 bp, 8 predicted proteins | sample Watercolumn_Mata_4_FD_183009 | JGI IMG/M metagenome (GOLD analysis project Ga0233420, IMG submission 183009) | Freshwater microbial communities from Lake Matano, South Sulawesi, Indonesia - Watercolumn_Matano_2014_102_MG | ecosystem: Environmental > Aquatic > Freshwater > Lake | place...
CAATAGCAACATTTTGTCCAGAAATTCCTTTAATTACAGGACAGCAACTTTTGGGTTTATATATTCAGGCAGGGAATAAAAATCCTTTTGGAAATGTTTATGTTGATTTTGGAGTTCAAATTAATGACAGCCCAAATGCAAATTTTGCAAAGGCAGAAATTCTTTTAAAAGATTTTAAAAAAAGAGGAATTGAAGTTAAAGAAGGCAGGGTTCTAAATTTTAATCAATTAAGATTAATAGCAGATCCTAATGCAGGTTTGGCTTATATGTTGACAGAAGATGTTTCAAAAGATAATCTTGCTCTTGTTTCTGAATATCCTTTTAAAGATATTGGTGTTGGAGTTAATGGGTTGTTGGGGGTTTACTTGCTCAAGGATAGCGGCCTGTTTTTTAGGTATGGCAATCTGGTTGATTCTAACAACAATGGTCGGGTGGTTCGTTATGATGCCGAAGGTGTTGCGCCGAAAAAATTAGCATATTCAGAATCTAATTTAATTAAATCTTTAACAAATAATTTTTTAAAGAAGTTTTAGAAGGGTAAATCTATTTTTTCATTAATTTATTTTAACAACAACTTTTAAAATAATATTAACCATCTTAGATTTTCTCACGCAACCCTAAATCTTTTTCCAAAAAAATCTTTAATTATTTCTTGCATTTCAAATAATCTTCTTTTTTCCCTCCCTATAAACGCTGCTTTATTTATGCCCCCAATTAAAACAACTTCTTCGCCAATTACTTCTAAATCTTTGAATTGAAGTGGAGCAACAACTGCTTGAACAAATTCTTTTGCATCTTCAATTCCCCTCGGCATTGCAATAATTCTAATTCTTTTTTTCAATATATCACTCATTTTTTTCAGATTAGAATTATTTTCACTCAAAGCCTTTGATAACAATTTTTTTGGGACGCAAAACATAATTATTTCATTGTATTTAAAAAAATATCTTGTCCTTACACTAGTTATTTTCTCAAAAAGATTTAAATATCTCATGCCCTGCATATCAATTGTTTTTATCATTTCAATCTTCTTAAACCAATCTCTTTTATAAATTTGTTGTTAGATTTATTCTTCAATTTCTTGCTCAACAATTTCTGGTTTCACAATTTTCTTTTCAGAATCTTTTTTTGTTAAAGGTCCAATTACATTAACGAGCAATCCAGGCAAGCCTGTTCCAACAGGAACCGGTTGATTTAAAATTATATTTTCAATAACACTTGATAATTTGTCTTCACTGCCTTTAACAATAGCATTAACAAATTGTTTTATCGGGGTTTCAAAAGTTGCTCTCGCTAATATAGAAGATTTTTGCGCAATAATTCCCATTCTCGTAACTCCTTTAACTTCTCCAGTATTAGTCATAGCGTCGGCAATTAATTTAAGATGCCTTTCATTAATATCTAATCCTTGATTTTTTATAACTTCTTTAACTTCTTCAATTATCAACTGCCTTGCAACTTCAATTCCAAAAATTCCTGCAACTTCGTGCAAATCATTTGAGATTAGTTTGTCTTTATCAATTTCTTTGAAATTTATTAATTCTTTCAAATTTGTTCCAAGAGTAATAATAACAAAATCCTTGCCTCTCTTCACAATTAAAATCTGTTCAACTCCTTTTACCCCAGAGATTATTGTTTTTTTTAATTTTTCTTTCAATTGATAAATGCTTTTAAATCCTTCTTCAGTAGCATTAATTGTTATAATGTCGTTGTTTTCTTTTGCTTTGTAACCTAATTCATTCAATCTTTCTGCAACCCGCTTAGCTCCAATGTGCGTTCTTCTTAATCCTTCTTTGCTCAAAGTTATTTTAACTTTTTTATTTGTAAAATCCAAACTTATTTCAGAAGCAATTTCTTTTAAAGTAACTTCTTTTATTTTTTCTGCAAAAGTTTTAGCATCTTTTTCATTATTATATTCTTTATCTAAATAAATTTCCATTTTTGGAGAAGATGGCCTTTTTCTTGCATCAAATATTTCAATTAATCTAGGCAAACCTGTTGTAACTTGCATCTCTTGAACACCTGCTGCATGGAAAGTTCTTAAAATCATTTGCGTTGATGCTTCACCAAAACTCTGTGCACAAACTAATCCAATTGCTTCACCTGATGCAATTTTTTCATTTAAGTGTAATTTTGAAACTTCAAATCCGTCGTCGCCATATTTAAATTGAATAATATTATTTCCACTATCTCTTACTGTTCCGTCGTATTCAACTCTAATATCCTGCAATGCACTCGCCAATCTCCTGTATAAATAACCTGACTTAGGAGTTCTAAGTGCAGTATCCATAAGTGAATCTCTTCCTGTTATTGCTTGAAAGAAAAACTCATCTGGCTTCAAACCTTTAATAAATGGACTTCTAATAAATCCTCGTGATTTTGGTGACAGATCTCCTTTTCTAAAAAATGGAAGTGTTCTTTGATTGTAGCCAATATCAATTCTTCCTCCAGCAAAAGCCTGTTGCCCGACGCATGCAGCCATTTGAGTAATGTTTAAAATATTTCCCCCGCCACCAGATTTAATCATGTGGCTTACTGGATTTTCTTCTGGAAACTCTCTCTTAACTAATGCACCCATCTTGGTTCTTACATCATTCAAAGTTCTCAAGAGTGCAATTTCTCTTGATTCTTCTTTTGTTTTTCCAGGAACCAATTCTAAAGTTTCATCTTCGTAAGATTTAATTATCTCGTTGCATTTTCCTTCTGCTTCTTCAATTATTTTATCACAGGATTTAATTAATTCTTCGCTTAAATTAAAATCTTCCAGAGAAGATGAAATTCCTCTTTCAGCTAAAAAATTCTTTCCTAAATCAAAAGCTTTTTTAATTGTATCAAATGTCTCCTTTCTTCCACATTTTTTATCAATTTCTTTTATTAATTCTCCATCCTCTACACCAAAAGTAGTGTTGTCAATTACTCCATCAACAATCTCCCCGTCTTTTATTTTTATAGAATCATTCGTGAAATTTAATTTTGGAAGTATTTTTGAAAACAACTCTTTTCCAGAAATATTTTTCTTAGTTATTTCTTCATTAATTCCAGATTTATAAAGAAGCTGATTTGCTTCTTCTTTTGTAAAATCTCTTAATCCAATTAAATAATTTCCTGTAATAGCGTCGACGATGCACCCAATTAAATTAGTATCATTTTTTGGGGAAATAATATTATTTTTAACATCCAATAAAATTTTTGCTTCTGCTCTCGCTTCTTCTGTTTGAGGGGAGTGAATATTCATTTCATCTCCGTCAAAATCTGCATTATAAGGATTTGCTGATGCAGGATGCAATCTAAATGTTCTGCCTGGAAGAATTCTCGCGTAATGCGCCATCAAACTTCCTCTGTGAAGGCTTGGGTGCCTATTAAACAAAACAATATCTCCATCTTGCAAATGCCTTTCAACTTTATATCCTGAAACTAATTCATTGATTATTTCTTCTTTTAAATCTTCTGTAATCTTTTTTTTCTTTCCATCAGGCCTAATCACATAATTTGCACCAGGATATTCTTCTCCGCTCTTTATTAATTTTTTCAAGTAATCAATATTCAAATCATTAACACTTTCACAAATAGTAACTATTCTCGCAATTTCAAAAGGAATTCCAACTTCATTCATTTTTATATTCGGGTCTGGACTTACAACAGTTCTTCCAGAATAATTTACTCTTTTACCTGCAATATTCTTTCTGATTCTTCCCTCTTTTCCTTTAATTCTCTCTGTAATTGTTTTTAAAGGTTGCCCGCTTCTATGTCTTGCAGGAGGAATTCTTGTTACAGTGTTATCGAAAAAAGTTGTAATATGATATTGTAATAAATCCCATAAATCTTCGATAATAACTTCTGGCGCACCTGCATTTAAATTTTCCCATAATCTTTGATTTGCCCTTATAATATCTGATAACTTGTGAGTTAAATCATCTTCGCTTCTTTCACCTGATTCTAAAATAATGCTCGGTCTGACTGTTACAGGAGGAACTAAAAGGGCAGTTAAAACAGCCCATTCTGGTCTGCAAGTTTTAGAATTAATTCCAATTTTTTTCAATTCTTCGTCGTGAATTTTGCTTAAGACATCTCTAATTTCAGTTGCAAATATTCTTGATTTTCCTTTGTGGAAGTTCGTTGGTTTTTCTAACTTTATTTTTTCTTGTGAAGATTGGCAATAAGGACATTTTTTTGAATCTTTTGCTCTTTTAATTCTTTCAGCAGGAGTGTATTTTTGCATATCTTTTTCTGCAACCATTAATTTTCCACAATCGTGGCAAAAACATCTTAAACAAATTTCAATTAAAGGAACATAATTTAAGTGAATCACAGGTTTTGCTAAATCAATGCTTCCTGGATGACCCAAACATTCTTTAATTCTCCCCCCACATGTTCTGCATCTAACACCAGGATCAATTGCACCAAGTCTTAAATCCATTAAACCTCCGTCGACAGGATAGCCATCAATATCATAAAGTTCTGGTGTCACAACTTTTGCAACAGATAATCTTTTTATTTCTTCTGGACTAATAAGTGAAAAGCTTATTATTCCTATTTTTTTTCTTATTGGTTTTTGCATTTTAATTCATTCTATCGACGATTGTTTCAAATACATCCCACACCAAAGTTTTTGGTCTAGCCCATTCGGATGCTCGCAAATAATCGTTTCTTAATTTAATTAATTTATAATGATTTGCTGTAATCTCTTCATAACTCAAAACTCCTCTTAAATAACATTTTACAAAATAACTAATTCTGTTTTCCAAAAGTTTCATTTTTTCTTGCATTGTTTTTGTATTTATATCTTTCATTTTATTCATATTTATTTTTTAATTTAAATCTTGTATTAATATGAAGCCCCTGCAATTCTTCAACTAATAATTTGAAAGCATATGAAACTTCAACCATCTCAGCTTCTTCAGACGAACACTGAGGACAAATCTTTTTATTTCTTATATTATCTTCAATTGCAATTGAGCCACACTTTGTGCATAATGGCAGAACAATTTTGTCAGAGTCGTATCTTTCTTTTAGCAACAGCGACGCACCATGTGCAACTAACGCTTGCTGTTCCATTTCTCCTAATCTTAAAGCACCCCCGCGAGATCTTCCTTCAATTGGTTGTCTCGTCAATAAAGCAACTTTACCAGAAGCTCTTCCATGAATTTTGTTTCCAACCATGTGTTTTAATTTCAAATAATATAAATTTCCAACAAAGATTTTTGATACCATTTTTTTACCAGTAATTCCATTATACATTATTTCTTTTCCATCATATCTAAGCCCCAATTTTTCCAATTGGTTTTCTAAATTATCTTTCGATTCCCCGCTAAACGGAGTTCCATCAATAATTTCTCCTCTTAAACTTCCAACTTTTCCTGCAAGTAATTCTAATAAATATCCCACAGTCATACGGCTTGGAAGTCCGTGCGGATTAAAAAGAACATCTGGTCTTATCCCTGAAATTGTAAAAGGAATATCTTCTTCAGGAACAATTGCTCCAACAACTCCTTTTTGTCCATGCGCAGTTGCAAATTTATCTCCAACTTCCGGAATTCTATGGTCCCTTGTTTTAACATGAACAACTCTGTTTCCTTCATCGTCTTCTGTAACAAAAACAGCGTCGACAATCCCTTTTTCTTCTTGCCTTAATGAAACACTTGAATCTTTTTTTGTTCTAACAGATATTTCTCTTGCTTCAGATAAAAATTTTGGAGGAGAAACTTTTCCAATTAAAACCTCTCCTTCTTCAATATCTGCTTCAGGATATGTGATTCCATCTTCTTCTAAATTTTTATAACTTTCTTCTATTTTATAACCAGAAACATCTTTGTCAGGAACAATAATATCATCTTTTAATCCTCCTGCATAATTCATTTCAACAGCTGAGTAAGGCCTAAAATAAAAGCTTCTTCCAACTCCTCTGTCGAGGCTTCCTTTATTTAAAACCAAAGCATCTTCCATATTATAACCTTCAAAAGTTGTAACACCGACGATTAAATTCTGTCCAGCAGGATATGTGTTAAGATTGTCGTAAACAAAACTTCTTACTAAAGGTTTTTGAGGATATTGTAAAATTGAGACATCAGTATCTAATCTGCATAAATAATTTGCAGCATATAGCCCTAAAGCTTGCTTTTGTGTTTTACTCCCTCTATTTAATCTTGAACTCTGGTCATGGTTTGCATATGGAACCAAACTTGTAACTACCCCCATTAAACTTATAGAATCAATTTCAAGATGAGTGTGTTCGTCGCTTAAACTTTCTTCACTAAGCGCAATAAATGCCTCTTCTTCTTCAGCAGCGTCGATATATTCAATTATTCCCTGCTTTAATAATTCTTCCCAATTTGTTTCATTTTGTTCCAATTGTATTAAGTTTTTGTTCTTCAACTTTGAAACACCTTTTTCAACAACAATTAATGGCCTCAAAACCCTTCCTGGCTCAGTCGAGATTGCAACATTTTGCAACCCACAATCTTCTCTTACACTCAATTGTTTTGGCAATTGCGAATTTCTTCGTTTATCTCGAATTTCTTTAACAAATTCTTTTGAATTTTTCACATTGCCTATATATAATCCATTAAAAAAAACTTCAAACCCGTCGGCGCCTTCTCTTTCTAATCCAATTGATTCTAAATCTTTGAAAAATTTATTCTCGTCAAGTTCAACTCTCGTTGATACTCTGCTTAAAATAGATAAATTTTTTCTTAAACCAATTTCAGTTCCTTCAGGTGTTTCAATTGGGCAAAATCTTCCATAATGCGTCGGATGCAATGTTCTTGCTTTAAAATTTTCTTGTTCACTTTCAAGCATACTTGAAACTCTTTGAAGTTGCGAAATTGTCGCAAGATAATTTGTTTTATCCATGTTCTGTGTAACCCCGCTTCTTTCGCCTGTCCAAGCCCCAGTTGCAATTGCAGACTCAATTCTGTGTGAAAACAGCGTCGATTTAGCCAGAACTTTTATTAAAAAGAATTTTCTTCTTTTTGAAGATTTCTGCAAAGAGTATTGAATATCTCTTATTAAGATTCCTAAATTAACTCTAAACAAAGTTGCCAATAAATCTCCAGACAGTCTGACTCTTTTATTAGCATAATGATCTTTATCTGTTCTTAATTCTGGTTTATCCTTAGCAATTAAATATTGTTTTATTAATTTGCATAAAGTCACAGCTTTTTTCATTCTATCTTCTTTTGACTGTCCAATATGTGGAAAAAAATAAGAATCAATTCTTTGTTTTACTCTGTCTAAAATTTCTTTTTTTGTTCCTTGAAGATTTGTTTTTTCAGCCATAAACATCATTGCGTCTTCTTTTTCTGAAATATTTACAAACTCATACAAATTGACAATAACACTGTCTGTTTCTTTTCCAAAATATCTTGCAATATCAGATTCTTTTGTTAGCCCTAATGCTTTTAATAAAATTATTGCAGGAATATCTTTAAATCTGCTAAATGAAACTTCAAAAATTCCATTTTTTCCTTCAGAAATTGTTATCGGAATTCTATAAGTTCCTTTTAATGAAAATAATTTTAAAGTAACTTCATTTTTCTTTGTCTCTTCGATAAAAGGCTGATTTTCAGCCAAATCTTCGGCCATAACCATTACTCTTTCATTTCCCTTAATAATAAAATATCCTCCAGGGTCAAGAGGATCGTTATAACTTTTTATTAATTCCTCTTTTGTCATGTTTTGTGTATTGCATATTTTACTTCTAACCATAATTGGAATTCTCCCAATTTCAACAATATCAGAATCAACATGCCCGTCTTTTTTTACAGTTATTTCAAGATACAGCGGGGCTGAATAAGTTAAGTTTCTGATTCTTGCTTCGTAAGGCATAATTCTCGCATTGCTTCCATCTGCTTCTGTTATAGTCGGTTTTCCGACGCTGATTTTTCCAAGTTTTATCTCAAAATCTTCATTCTCAATAGATTTCCCAATTTCATCGACGATTTCTTGAATTCTATGCTCTAAAAATTCATTAAAAGAAATTATGTTTGATTCAACTAACGAATGGCTTTGTAAATATTTTTTTACAACTAAATGTTTTTCCATTTAAACCACAACTCTATAATAGACAAAAGAATTATTTCCTTCTTTTCTCTCGATTTTAATTATGTCTCCAACAACGCACCCTTCTGGAAGCGAGATATCACTTGAGATTATTTTCGGAAGTTGAATTTTTGAAACATTTAATTTTTTTAATAACTCTTCCTCTTCTTTCTTGTTTATCTTAATGTGTTTGGGTTGTAGAATGTGCATGGTTTGTCGTCGATGATTTTAGTTTGACTTACATATTTGTCTCTAACTGATAACAAACAGAGTCAGATATTAAAAAAGATAAATTCTTGGTTTAAAAATGTTTCGATTTTTTGCTGAGTGAACTTAGATGACTTAACTATAGTAACTTTTAAATATAATTTTCGCTTAATAAAAAAATGCATAAAAAAGGACAGGTTACTATTTTTGTTATAATCTCTATTTTCATTGTAATTGGTGTTGTTTTATTCTTCACTCTTGGTGGTGCTAATTGGATATATTCATTTAATGATGAACAAGCAAATGATATTAAAAATAATGTGGATAACTGTTTAAAAGAAAACTTAATTGAAGGTTTATATTTTGTTAGTTTGCAAGGCGGTTATTATTATCTTCCTAATTCTTCTATTAAAATTACAGATTATTCTGTCCCTATTTATTTTGAAAAAGGCATTAAATATTATCTCCCAACAAAAGATTTAATAGGTGAACAAATTGGTTTTTATCTTGATAATAATGTTTTAGAATGTATTATTACTTATTTAAACTCAAGCGTTTATAATTTAGAATATGAAAATATTGGACAAGAATCAAGAATTTTAATATCTGACTATGAAATTTCTGTTGACTTTTCTTACCTCATAAAACTTAATCATAATAATAAAGAGATATTGTTTAAAAAATTCCACTCTTCTATTGATTTTAATTTTAAAGATAGACATGACTTAATAAATTCTTTCAATAAAATTATTCAAGATAGTTTAAATTATGTTCCAGAAGGAAAAATTATGGACTTTTCTCTTAATAACAACCTTACTTATAATGTTTTTTATCTTCCTGATAATAGTGTAGTATATCAATTAATTTTTCAAAACTCTTCTGAATTAAAAAAACCATATGTTTTTTCTATAGGAGCAAAATATGATTGGTAATTTCAATAAATTTTTTACTGCCTTTTTATTAGTAATTTTTCTATTAATTACTGTTTCTTCTTTATTAAGTCAGGAGACAGATAATGAAGGAAATATTTTATTGAAAGATGAAAAAGGAAATCTTTTAGTTAAGACTTCTCCTGATTTTGTATATGAAGTCTCAGAAGAAGGCTCTTTAATTTTTACTAATAAAAATAAAGAAGGCTTAGGTTTTTTAGATTATAAAGGCTATCATTTGAATGGAGAGGAAAATTCTAAATGGGAGTTTAACTTTAAAGAAGATGGGTCTACAGACTTAACTTTAATTGGAAATGGAGAGGTAACTTTTAAAGAGAATTCTTATAAAAATATTCAAAACGCTTTTTTTAAACTTGATAATAATAATGAGATTTCTTACGCTGAATTCACTTCCACAATCAAAGATAGTTATTCTTTTAATTATAATGGGGAAACTTATCTTTTTAATTCAGAAAACTCTAGCAAAATACTCTTCGACCCTCTTAATAATAAAATTTCTTTAATGGGAGCTTCTATGAATTTTCAAGATTATTTTTTTGAATCTAATGATAAGGTCGAATTTAAACTAGATAAGAAAGGGACTATTCAAGAGGCTTTTTTTCAAAAAGGAGGTTCTTTACAACAAAGTGGTTTAACGAAACTTTCTTTTAATGGTGAAACAATTTTTCGTTCTCCTTTGGGTAGATGTTCGGATTCTAACACTAACTGCATACAATTTTTAAATAGAAAAAGAATAAAAAATGGTGTGGAAGTTATTACTAAAGATGCAGATATATATTTATCTGGTGAGAATGGGTTTGTTTTTTCATCTAAAGATGGGTTGTATGATGATATAAACATAGTTGTTAATAAAGATTCTAATGCTATTATTTCTCTTATGAATGAAAATTCTGATAAATCAAATATTTTAATCTCTGGAAAAGAACCTTTTAAAACATCAAACTATATTGATGTAGGCACAGATTTCCATATTACATACAATAATTTAGAAGAAGAAACACATACTTATCATCTTGTGGATGGAAAAAGTATAAAATGCAGTGATTGCGAGACTTTAGGTTATTCCAAAAAGATAATCCCAGGCAATTTTCCAAAGATTTATGTGTATTCTGGGGGAGATAAAGGTAGTCGTGAAAATCTTCTTAGTTGGTTTAAGTCTTCTGATGTTGATTATTCTGTTACTAATGCGAGAGCTAGTTCTGGGGGTCTTTTAAAAGAAGAAAAAGATACAAAAATAAGATTAATTTCAGGGCATCATTATAGTGCTGATAGAGGAGAAGATAGTTTTAAATGGTTTAGCGAATTTGAATCAAGAAGCTTGGATATAAGAGATTTACCCATATCCGAATCAGATAAAATTGTATTTTATATGGGTTGTAATGGTATTAAAGATCCTTCTAAAATTGAAGATTATTCTGGTTATATAAGAACTATTTTGAAAAGTGCTCCGAATGCGGTTCATTTAGGGTTTTCTACACCTGCTCCTTCATCTGCTTTAAATCAAGGACCTGGAAGTCCTGCTATAATTAAAGATTTTTTAAAAAATATAGAAAATCCTGAAAATATTTTTGCTTCTTCTTCTGAAGAAATAGCTGAGATTTGGATAAAGTCAAATTCTGTTATTGAAGGAAGAGCAACAATTGCAGCTTATTATAAAGATAGTCAAGGAGAATGGTATTGGACAAATGGTTTGAAAAAAGTAAAATTACCTAAAAAATATACGCCTTAATTTAAAATATTGTTATACTTAACTACTGTTATCCATTCTTTTTTTTGTATTATTTTGTAAATTTCATCTATGTCTAAATTTGATACTGCGATACAACCTAGGGTCCAATTATTTCCTTCTTTATTACCTTTCTTTCCGCTTCCTCCCCCGTGTAATTCTATTAAACTGCCAGTTTTACCTTCTGTTCTATCTTTTTTATTTGGATAATTTAATAAAAGTGCTTTGTGATAAAGAGACCATTCTTTTTTTTCAGCAATTTCATAAATCCCTTCTGGGGTGCAACCATCTCCTTTTTTTAGTTTATCTTGAAATGGATTAAATCCTAATTCTATAAAATATTCTTTAATTATCTCCCCTTTGTTTATTAAATATAATTTATATTCAGATTTATCCACAATTATTGCATTTTTATCATTATTTTTTGAATCTTTTAATGTAGAATCGATCCATGAATTAAATTTTAATAATGCTTCTTCTGAAAAATCATATCTTTTATCTAATTTAGAAAAATCTTTCTTAGGTTTTATTTCTCGCATATTTTGTAATACTTCGGTTTCATTAATTTTAGGATGCATAATTAATTTATTTTCTAGATTATTTGCTAAAATAATACTTGGTATTATTAAGCAATAAATTAAGGAATTAATTTTCATAAAAAATAAACAATATAGGGGTTAATAAACTTTTTGATTATGTAGTAATCAATAAGTCGTAACAAGGTTTAATCAGGATAGTTTGTGCGGAGACTAGGATGGTTCGTAGACTCACTCGTTGCTCGTTTTTTTATCGCCTCGTGAGA
>Ga0233420_10000920_pt1 | contig 11710 bp, 13 predicted proteins | sample Watercolumn_Mata_4_FD_183009 | JGI IMG/M metagenome (GOLD analysis project Ga0233420, IMG submission 183009) | Freshwater microbial communities from Lake Matano, South Sulawesi, Indonesia - Watercolumn_Matano_2014_102_MG | ecosystem: Environmental > Aquatic > Freshwater > Lake | place...
ACCCGTCTGCGCACCGTATGCCTCCTGGCAGAAGGGAGGGGTGGAGAACGTGAACCGGATGCTTCGGAGATACTTTCCCAAGAGAACGGACTTCAGGGACGTGAGTCAGCGTGAGATCGACCGTGTCGTCGATCTGATCAACAAAAAACCGAGGAAGATCCTCGAGTATCGGAGTGCGTATGAGGTCGCGCTGGAGCATGGTGTAGTATTGGGGAGAGGGAGTCTTTAATGTTGACCAGGTGTCCTAATTGAGGGGTGAATTTAGGTGTCTACGTTTTGAACCATTATAGCAGATCTGACAGAAAAGTCAATACCACTCCGGTATAAAATCAAAAAATGGCTTTTTAGAGCCATAAATTATGGGTATTCGTTTGCCGAATCCGGCTGTGTCGCCTCGATGGACAGGCGCAGTGTTTCCATCCGGAGCTTTGATGAGACTCAGACGGCCACGGATGCCTTTTCCCCGATTTCCCTCATGAAGCGTTCGGCGAGGCGATCGGCTTCTTCCACAGTTTGGGCTTCGGCATAGATACGGATGATCGGTTCGGTGTTCGATGCCCGGAGGTGCACCCATGAATCCGGGAAGTCGAGCTTGAGCCCGTCGCGGGTGTCGGCCTCCGCCTCCTTGTGTGACTCGGCGATCGACGCGAACATGTGCGCAAGCCGATCTTTCGGGATGGATATCTCGAGTTTCTTCTTTGCCATCACGTATTCCGGCAGGGTCTTGCGATAGGCGGAAAGGGTCCGTTCCTCCCCTTTCGGGCGACTCTCGCGCCACTCGGTGAAGGACTGAAGGAAGAGCGCGACACCGACGAGCGCGTCACGGCCGTAGTGGATATCCGGGAGAATCACGCCTCCGTTTCCCTCGCCACCGAGGACGGCGCTTTCCGCTTTCATGACCTCGACCACGTTCGCCTCGCCTACCTTCGCGCTCATGCACTTCGAACCGTGTTTCTCGGCGATATCGCGAAGCGCCCGGCTGCTGGAGAGGTTGTTTATGACCGTTCCCGGACGCTTCCGGAGGAAGGCGTCGGCGCAGGCGACGAACGTGTATTCCTCGCCGAAGAGCGTCCCGTCCTCCGAGACGAGGACAAGCCGGTCCACGTCCGGATCGACGACGATACCGAAATCGCATCCGGCTTCGTGGACGCGCGCAATCGTCTCTTGCAGGTTCTCTTCGATCGGTTCGGGCTTGCGGGGAAAGACCCCGGTCCCCTCGCAGGCGATCGTTTCCACCTTCGCTATGCCGAGACGGCGGCAGAGCTCCGGAATGACCGCGTATCCGGCCCCTTCGACGGAATCGACAAGTACGGAAAAATCCTGTTTCCGTATCAGGTCCGTATCGATATCCGGAAGCGCGAGTATCCGGTCGATGTGGCGGTCTCCCGCCCCGTGATCTTCCGTCGTCGACCCGATTCCGTCCCATCGGGCACTCTCGAAAGCTTTTGTCTCATGTATCGCGAGGAACGACTCCAGTTGATTCGACGTCAGGAACTCCCCGTCCTGGTTCAGAAGCTTGAGCGCGTTCCATTCTATCGGATTGTGCGAGGCGGTCACGATGATACCGCCGTCCGCGCCATGTTCGGTGACGGCGAGTTCGGCCGTCGGTGTTGTCGCGACCCCGAGGTCCACGACGTCGCAACCGGAGAGAACGAGCGTTTCCGCCACGAGCGGAAGAATGTTTTCCCCGGACGGACGCGTATCCCGTCCGATGACGATTTTCGGTTTCCCCGTTCCCGCCCGTCCTTTCCGGAGCCAATCGGCGAACGCTTGCGAATAGGAGACCAGATTCCCGGGCGTCAAATCTTCCCCGACGATACCTCGGATTCCGGAAACGCTGACCATGAGAGACATAGACGGGCATTTTGGCTGATATGTCCCAGTATATCCCAATAAAGAAAACTGTCTATACCGGTCAATGGCCGATATAGACAGCGTAAAGGAAACAGACCGCGCGGTCATTCTTCCATCTTTGCTCCGGAAAAGAAGAGAAACTCACCGTCATAGGTGAAGCAGTGGTTCTCTCTCCCGTTTTCCTGATAGTAGATGAAGACGGTCCCGAATTTTTCCAATCGGAATATGATGCCGAAAGGCTTCGAAACCTGTCGTATGCGGATGAACTTTCTCGTCTCGTCGAAGTCGATATCATCGCCTTCGTGATCCCTGAATACCAGGATGCTCGATGACGGGAACAGTTGGATGTCCGTCGGTGTTGCGATGCGGAGCAGCAGCAGGCAGTCGTTTGAGGGTTCGTCACTCTCCGTTCCATGGCGGATGGTCGATCCGTCGAAGGAAACCGGTCTGACGATCATGTAATGTCCCGGCATGCGGCGGATTTCCGAGACATCGCAGTCCCCGTCCACCCTTATGTTGTTCCCGTTCCGTCCGGGAGGAGGATCGTCGTTGAGACGGAATTCACGAGATCCGTCATAAAGCCAATTGGAGTACGTTTTGCGAAACGTTTTCATTGGTAGGGGAGTCTTTTGGAGTTTCAAAAAATCGTTTGTGAAAGAACGGATTCCGTCTCCGATGCGTGGAAAATCGGAATAACACGCATGATATCCCCTATCGGCCGTTTTGTCGATAGCCTGCGGTTCGGAGGAGCGGTTCGTCCCAAGACCGACGCGGTGGTCGGCATCGTATGGACAGGTCGGACGGATGCCGGTACTGCGGGAATCGTACGCGCTTTTTTCCTACATTCTCACATACGCAAAACCGCAGGCACTCCGTGCCCTATGCCGGATACCGCCATCGGCTCCGATTCAGTCTTCCGGTTCGCGACCGACGAAGAAATAGTTCTTGAAAGGGAGGCTCTGCGGCGGGTTCTTATCTCCGTGATAACGAGCCTTGTTCGTGACCGCCCCCGGTTTCCGGCTCCGTTGTTCCGCATCCGATCGGGCTATCTCCGCCTGTTCGGCGCGTTTCTCTTCTATGTCACGCTGGCGTTCCTCCCGTTGCCGTTCCATGGCACTGTCGAACAACGGAAGGCCCGCGTTCGGTCCGTATTCTTTCGGGGTCAGTATCGGTCTTCCGGTCGGGATACGTTCCATAATCCGATTACCGTGAAAATTCCGTCTTCAGGCATCGGAGCGCTCCCTTGCGCATAGCGATACCCTCCTGCTCTTCGTGGTCGAGTTCCGCATAGGTGCGGTCCGAACCGACCGGTACGAATATGTTCCCCCATCCGAAGCTGTTCTCACCCCGGGGATGGTCCGCGACCGTTCCCCGCATCTCCCCGTCCGCGAAAACGACCCGGCTTCCGTCGCAGCATCCATAGGTGACCGAAGCGGATCTTTCTTCTGCAATCTCCTGAATGTGCGGACCACAGACTTGCGGTGCATACCGGTCGCGGTACACACCGCATCCAGTATCTCTTTTTTTCCTCCCCCTGGATGCCTTCCCGTATTCCTTCTTGTGTTGTGCGAAAATGTTTCGTTTGTTGTCATGTACATATGACGATACGGTAACACTTTTTATGGATTAGAGCGTATGTATGCGCATAAACAAAAATCGTGATATACTATTTGTGTTATGATTATCACGTACTATGGCAAACAATTTATGCGGGTGCAGTTTGGCGATGTTGTGCTTGCCTTCAATCCTATAGGCAAAGAGTCCAAGGAGTCCTCGTCGCGCTTTGGTGCCGATATCGCACTCGTGTCGCTTGATCATCCGGATTTTGCCGGTGTTGAATCAGTAACGTATGCCGGCAAAGAACCTTTTGTCATTACTGGACCGGGTGAGTATGAAGTAAATGGCGTGTATATCAAAGGGTATGCTGTGCCAACAACGCATGGTGGTGATGAGCACCTCAATACTGTGTATATTGTTTCGCTTGAACAAATGACGTTGGTGCATTTGGGTGCGCTTCATTCGGGAGAATTGTCTCAAGAACTCAAAGAGGCGCTTGATGAGATTGATGTGTTGTTTGTGCCGGTCGGGGGTGGCGAGACTCTTCTCGCTGATGATGCCCAAAAACTTGCCAATAAACTTGGCGCGCGTATCGTGATTCCCATGGATGGAAATGACAAGACAGTGAAGCAATTTTTGAAGGAAGCGGGATCGGAAGATGTAAAACCTTTCGACAAGGCAACACTCAAGAAAAAAGATGTGGATGGTAAGGAGGGAGAAGTGATTGTGTTGAAAAAGACGTAGACGTTATGTTGAATGATAGATGTAAATTTTTTTGGTATTTTATCTATTGATAATCGGATATCAACAAACGGTAACTCGACAACCGCATTATGTCTTTTTTTTCTTATCTTCGCAGTCAACCTGAGGACGTCCGTCGTACAATTTTGGCGGTGGTTATGGTTGTTGCGGGTATTGCAATTGGTACGGGAGGCATCGCGACAATTAAGCACAATGTTTTCGGACGGTCTTCCGATACCTTTCTTGCTGACAATACGCCGCTCCTCATTATTGCCAATACGTTTCAACAAGGTGTCGCGGGTGGTCGTGAGGTGTTCTCTGAGGCGGGCAAGGGTTGGTCGGAAGCGGCAACGCTTTTTCAAGCGTGGAACGTTGAACAATAATGTGCTATACTGAACAAATGAGTATGGTGTCATATCGGCACGATACGATTATGTTTTTGTACTGTATGTATGTCTAAGAAACTTATTGTTTCTCATGAAGATGATATTCTTGAAGAAGAACCTCAGGATAACGCGGGTGGTTCGAGAGACGATGGATTTGTGACGGCGGATGTGTCGGTGCGTTCAGGGGGCATTGTTCCTGTGGACATTTCTCACGCAATGCGTACATCGTATCTTGATTATGCGATGAGTGTGATTGTCGCACGCGCGTTGCCGGATGTACGCGATGGACTCAAGCCCGTGCATCGCCGTATTCTCTTTTCCATGGATGAACTCGGACTCTCTGCATCCGCAAAGTTTCGTAAGTCCGCGCTTATTGTCGGTGATGTGCTCGGTAAATATCACCCGCACGGCGATGTCTCTGTGTATGACACGATGGTCAAAATGGCGCAAGATTTTTCGTTTCGGTATCCGTTGGTCATCGGACAGGGTAACTTTGGGTCTATTGATGGTGATCCGCCGGCGGCATACCGATATACTGAGGCAAAAATGTCCAAACTTGCCGAGGTACTTCTCAAGGATTTGAAAAAGGATACGGTGCATTTTGTACCCAATTATGACGGTGTGCGTAAAGAACCGACAGTGTTGCCTGCGGCGTTTCCCAATCTTCTTGCCAACGGAACATTGGGCATTGCTGTTGGTATGGCGACGAATATTCCGCCGCACAATCTTCGTGAACTTATTGACGCGTCCACGCATCTTATTGATAATCCAGACGCAACGATAGATGATCTCCTTCAGTTTGTTAAAGGACCCGATTTTCCAACTGGTGGATATGCATTTGGTACATCAGATATTAAACACGCGTATGCGACCGGACGTGGTGGCGTGGTGTGTCGTGGGCATGCGGAGATTGTTGAAGGAAAAGCGGGGCAATATCAAATCATCGTTTCTTCCATTCCATATCGCGTGAACAAAGCGGAACTTATCATGAAGGTCGCCGATTTGGTGCATGAAAAAAAGATTGACGGTATCAAAGGTCTTCGCGATGAGTCAGCAAAAGATATTCGTATCGTGGTGGATATTAAAGCGGGGGCACAACCTCAAAAAGTGTTAAATGCTCTCTATAAACATACCGAGCTTGAGTCAACTTTCAACTACAATATGGTGGCGCTTGTTGATGGTGTGCCGCAGACGCTTTCTCTCAAGACACTTCTTTCAGAATTTGTTAAACATCGCAAAGAGGTTGTGACACGTAGAACACAATTTGATCTTATCAAGGCGCAAGAACGCGCACATATCCTTGAGGGTCTCAAAAAAGCGCTTGACCATATTGATGAGGTGATCAATGTTATCAAGGCATCAAAGGATACGCCGACCGCCCATGCAAACTTGATGGCGAAATTCAGGTTTACCAACGTACAAGCAACTGCTATTCTTGAAATGCGTCTCCAAAAACTTGCTGGTCTTGAACGCAAGCAAATTGAAGATGAGCTTGAAGAAAAACGAAAATTGATTGCGTATCTTGAAGGACTTCTCACAAATATAAAAAAACTTATGGGTGTGGTAAAGGACGAGCTTGCTGAAGTTCGTGCCGCGTTTGGTGATGAACGCAAGACGACAATTGTGAAATCGGGCGCGAAAGTCATGGCACCAGAAGATTTAGTTGAAGAAAAACACGTGATGCTCGTGCTTACCAAAGGGGGGTATATCAAACGTACCGATCCGTCAGAATATAAAGCGCAAAAACGTGGGGGTGTCGGTGTAGTGGATATGAATACCAAAGAAGAGGATTTTGTCACAAATTTTGTCGCGACAAGCACGCACAGTGACATTCTCTTTTTTACTGATAAAGGCAAAGTGTATCAGTTAAAGACGTATGAGCTTCCCGAAGGGCGTCGTGCCACCAAAGGCAAAGCAATTGTCAATTTTCTTCAATTGTCTGATGGTGAAAATGTGTCGTCGGTGTTGCCGGTGCCAAAAGAACTCAAAGAAGCTGAAAATCTTTCCTTCCTTCTTATTACCAAACAGGGTGTCGGTAAGCGCGTGAAAGCGGATAGTTTCAAGGATGTGCGTCGCAACGGTCTTATTGCCATCAATCTCGCCGGTGGTGATGAATTGTTGTCGGTATTGCCGGTGCATGAGGATGACAGTGTTATTGTTGTATCGGCCGCTGGTAAGTCAATTCGCTTTGATGTATCTAATGTACGTGAAATGGGTCGTACGGCTGCGGGTGTGCGTGCCATGAGTCTTGGGAAGGGAGATGCCATTGTCGGTGCCGGTGTCGTGCACGGTAAAAAGCATGAAGAATTGCTTGTGGTTGGTGCGGGAGGGTATGGCAAGAAATCAAAACTTTCCGAATACAAAATTCAAAAACGCGGCGGATCGGGAATTCTTACCGCACAAGTGACTGCAAAAACGGGAAAACTTATTGGTGGTCGCGTTATCAGTAACGATGCCGAAGAGATTGTTGCCATTTCCAAAAAAGGACAGGTTATTCGTACTGCAATTGAGGATATTCCCACGCTCAGTCGTCAGACGCAAGGAGTACGTATCATGAAGATGCGCGAGGGCGACAGTATTGCTTCTGTTGTATGTCTCAAAGGTAATACAGAAAAGGATGGAGAAGACTAACTTTTTGAAACCGTATGTCTTGCGAGTATCATTCCCCTCATGTCTTTTAAAAGAGCCATGTTTTTTATCCACATCAGAGCATGATTGTGTGGCGTGTTTTTCAGAGTGAAAATTAGGTATACTGTATACATGTTTGCAAATCCAGAGAATCATGTTCATCGCCTTCATCTTAGAGAGGGTATGTCAGTGGCGGATATTGGATGTGGTACTGGTGCGTATACCATACTGTTGTCTCAAGCTGTTGGGTCATCGGGTAAAGTGTATGCCGTTGACGTTCAAGAACCGCTTATTCAATCACTTGCATCTCGTGCACGAGAATCACGCCATTCGAATATTCGTGTTCTTCGGGCTAACGTCGAGCATATTGGTGGTACTCATCTTGCCGAAGGGACGATACAGGCCGTGGTTATCGCCAATACACTGTTTCAGGTTGAAGATAAAAAAGGGTTTGTCGGTGAAATAAGACGTATTCTTTCGTCGGGCGGGCGAGTATTGATTGTCGATTGGAAAGCATCTTATGGAGGTATTGGACCGGCAATTGACGCAGTGTTTTCTGAGAAGGACACACTCCGTCTTTTTTTGGATGCTAGGTTTAGCGTGGAGGAATCATTTGACGCGGGTGATCATCATTACGGATTTATTTTTTATAAGTGTTGATGTGTTTTTATGGAACAGACAACGAATTTTAAACTTATCATCAGTTTTATATTCGGTTTTTTTATCGTGGTTGGTTTGGTATATTTGGTTATTTCTCCTGCAAAAAAAGGTAAAATAAGTGGAGATGTCATGATATGGGGTACATACGACGAGAGTGTTATGAACACTATTTTGTCGGAAATTAATTCTTCTTTGATTCATGCAGCGTATAGAAAAAAGTCTCCAACTTCATACGAAGATGATTTGATTGAAGCATTTGCATCGGGAAATGGTCCAGATGTGTTTTTATTGACTGATGACATGGCAGTTCGTTTTAGGGACAAGACATATCCTATTCCCGCAACGGCAATGAGCGAACGTGTGTTTCGTGACACATTTATTGAAGAAGGAGAATTGTTCGTCAATAATGGTGTCATTATGGCGTTGCCCGTGTTTACCGATCCACTTGTGTTGTATTGGAATAGAGATTTGTTTACTTCATCGGGAGTTTCGCGTGTCCCAGACACATGGACGGAGTTTCTTTCTGTTGTTCCCAGACTTACTGTTCGTAGTGAGAAAGGAGAAATCGTGCGTCCATGTGTCGCAGTTGGTGAATTTTCTAACGTCATGCACGCAAAGGAACTTTTGGTTGCGCTTTTTCTTCAAACGGGGAGTGATATCGTGAAAGAAGGTGTTGGGGGGCTTGTCCTTGATTTTGTTTCGAACGCCGAGGATTCCGTTATACGTTTTTATACTGATTTTGCGCGCCCTGGAAACGACGCGTATACATGGAACAGATCTCTGCGTTCCGATAGAGATATGTTTGCGTCAGGTGATTTGGCAATGTATGTGGGGTATGCTAGCGAACATTCTCTTATTTTCGCGCAAAATCCGCATTTGAATTTTGATATGGCGAAACTCCCCACTCTTTCTGATGATGGGCGGGTAGCGACGTACGGTCATATGCATGCAGTTGCGATATCAAAAGGGACAAAAAATCCGGCGGTGGCACTATATGCCGCGGATAAGATGTCACGTGCCGCTTCTTTGTTTATTGATGCGTATGGTGTCGCATCAGCGCGACGTTCAGACTTGGATGTGGCTTCGTCGGTTGATACTGATTCGTATCAGCCTATCATCAATGCGTCCGCGCTTATTTCTCGTTCATGGCTCGACCCCGATGGAAATATGTCGTATACTGTTTTTAAAGATATGATAGAGTCTATAACAGGAGGAAAGATTCGAAATTCCGAGGCGATCTATGTTATGGAACAAGAACTTCGTCAATATATTAAAGATCATAATTTAGGAGATGGTATCAGATAATCAACATTATTATGAGATTTTACACACACATTATCACGATTCTCATTTCGTATATTCCATACGTTACGTATGCGGATGAATCAAAAGCAGGAGGGCTCGTCCCGTGTTCCGGTCCAGATTGCAATTTTTCACAATTGGTTCAACTCGCACAAAATATCATTAATTTTTTTGTCGTTGTCGTGCCTTTTGTCGCAGCGGTACTGTTTGCGTATGGAGGTTTCTTATACATAACCGCAGCAGGTGAGTCAAGTAAAGTGAGTAAGGCACATGCGATTTTTAAAAATACCGTGTTTGGTCTTGTATTTACATTGGCTGCGTGGTTGGTGATTTATACGATTCTTGCAGGCCTTGATGTTCTTCCTGATTTTTGGCTTTTAAGTCGTTAGTTTTATTTGTATCTTTTTATGAATTATATGCAGTGTTCTCTTGTTTCTAAATATTACCATATAGTCTATATAATATGGTATTTGTTAAGTGTGACAGCGATTGTTCTCACTCCACAAAATGTGTTTGGTGCCGGTATACAGGTTTCCATTTCAAATCCTATCGGACCGAAAAACATCCCAGAACTCGTGGAAAAGATTCTTCGTGTCGCCATTCAGATAGGATTTCCTATCCTCGTGCTCGCGATTGTGTATACGGGATTTTTGTTTATTAAGGCACAAGGGAATTCAACAGAACTACAAGGCGCACGAAAGGCATTTACATGGACCGTTATTGGCGGCGCTATTTTATTGGGTGCTCTCGCCATCGCGCAACTTCTTCAGCAAACTGTTGCGGAAATCGGTGCGGGAATATAAGAGATGTTGTCATCATCATGAAATATTTTCATCCTTTTATACTAGTTATTTTTTTGTCTTCCCCGTTTGTTGTATTTGCAGCTGCTCGGACATTTAGAGAACTTGCAAATCAGATTATTTCTATTGTGAATATTGCCGTACCCGTACTGGTTTCTCTCGCGGTGGTCGCTTTTTTTTTCGGTCTCGTGAAATTCCTTTCATCGACCGGTGATACTAAAAAACATAAAGATGGTATTACAATAATGACGTATGGTATTATTTCACTGTTTGTTATTGTAGGGCTATGGGGAATTATTGAGATTGCAAAAAATACAATTTTTGGCAACGACAGTGTTGCAGTACCTTCGTCCTCAGAAATTTTAGGTAGTTTTAACGGTTTGAATAAAAACTGATACGAGTGTGATATTTGAGAATGGAAGATGATTTTCTTATATCCACACAGACAATTGTCAAAACATTGTTCGTCTAGTATCATAGCAGATAAGCGTATGCGGCATTGGTACCTTGAATGTACTGATGGTTACGTATTATATTGATTATTATTCATTTTATTACTTTTTATCATGATGAATTCTATGAAGAAATTTATTTCCGGAGGCGTATTGATTTCATCTGTTGCCCCCATTTTTGCGTTTGCCGCGGGAACAACACTTGTTACCGCTTTAGGTGTTGTCAAGGCAGTTCTCGATCTTCTTATTCCAATTGTCATTACGTTGGCGGTTGTCATGTTCTTCTTTGGACTTGCGCAATATATTCTCAAGGCTGGTGAAGAAAAGACGAAGGGTCGGGATATTATGATTTATGGAATTATCACACTCTTTGTTATGGTTGCGGTATGGGGGCTTGTCCAAGTTATCGCTAATACATTTAATGTTAACATTGGTGGCAGTGTCAATCTTCCTCGTGTGGAATATTAAATCTTTATTGATTGAGTATTCTTTCGTTTGCTTTGCGTTAATTGCAAAATGTAATTCGTAACTATTTTTATTACATGGCGGCAACTGACACAATTATTGGAAATATCGTTACTCATATCATCAATCCACTTATCGGTGTGGTGTTTGCTCTTGGTTTTGCGCTCTTTTTGTGGGGGGTTGTTGTGAATATTTTCAAATTAGGAAGTACGGCAGATTATAAGGATGGAAGAAATCATATGTTGTGGGGACTTATTGGTATGCTTATCATGGTCGCCGTTGGAGGTATTATCAATATGATACGAGGAACATTGGGTTTATAGTGTGAAATATTTGTACATAAAAAGCGCTTCGGCGCTTTTTGTGTGTAAGACATTGCAACAGAACATATTTTTGGTATACTTTTTGTATCATAATTTTTTTGTGATAGTGTATATCCATCCATAGCTCAATTGGTAGAGCATCCGGCTCTTAACCGGCAGGTTCCAGGTTCGATTCCTGGTGGATGGACACGGAGTGTTCAGACACAGCAAGCCAACTGCTTGGCTTGTGTCAGGAATCGAACGGCGGAGCATGTTTTTCGCTTGCGAAAAACGGCGAGCCGCGTCCAGCGGTACTTATCAGAATGCGAATACTTGGAGCATTATGATTAGTAACCGCGGGACGATTCCAAGGTAGGATGGACACGGAGTGTTCAGACACAGTGATACAACTGCTTGCATCGCGTATGCACAAAAAAACTTTCATGGTCTTTTTTTGTGTCTTTATTTTACCAAGCTCGCACCTATTTCCAAAACAGATGAACCGCTCCGCCCGGCTCCGCCCTCAATCGCGCGGGGCGGCGGGGCTTCGCTTGCGGCTCGCG
>Ga0233420_10000921_pt1 | contig 11698 bp, 13 predicted proteins | sample Watercolumn_Mata_4_FD_183009 | JGI IMG/M metagenome (GOLD analysis project Ga0233420, IMG submission 183009) | Freshwater microbial communities from Lake Matano, South Sulawesi, Indonesia - Watercolumn_Matano_2014_102_MG | ecosystem: Environmental > Aquatic > Freshwater > Lake | place...
TCTCTTACGAAAAATTGCCTTTAATGACAAGGGTTTTGATAACCGCTCATACTGTGGTTGTTGATTACTGGTGGGCTTTGATTGGTTGAGCTTTTGCTCTTTATGGATTGTTCAAAGTCTATGTGAGTACGGAAGGCGTGGCTATGAGTTTTGATTATTTTAAATTAAGATTTCCTGTTGCCGGACTGCTTCTGCGACGTGTTTATGTTCTGCAATTTATAAGTTTGATCGGGGTTTTAATTGAATCGGGACTACCTGTAATACAGGCTCTTGAAATTACCGCCGCTTCAATTCCAAATAGAGTTTTCAGGTTGAAAATAAGGGATATAATCGAAAATGTCAGGAAAGGCGGAAAGATTTCCGACAGCGCGTCCGATGCGGAATTTTTGTTCCCGTCGGAGGTTGTGGAAATGATCAGGGTTGGTGAAAAATCTGCGGCTTTGGGAAAAGTTTCCGAAAAAGTCGCTGTTCAATACAGAATGGAGATTGATCACAATTTGCGAAGACTGACTTCGGTTTTTGAACCTGCGATGATTTTGTTTGTTGGTGTTTTTGTCGCAATGTTGGCTCTTGCCGTTATGGCGCCCGTATTTAATTTGGGTTCAATTGTTTCGTAATTTTGAAATTTAACATGCTTAAGAGTTTGAAAAAAAAAAGAGGATTGCGGAGCGAATGTGCGCGGGGTGTGCGTGTGCGTCCGGGATTTTCTCTGATTGAGATGCTGGTTGTTATTACTATTATTGGGGTGCTTGCAACTGTTGCAATTGGTGGATATACGCGATATCGAAAAGTTTCGCTCCTTAATCTTGCGACCGACAATGTTGTCGCGAGTTTGTATGAGATGAGGGATAGAGTGAGTTTGGGAGGGGCTGGGACTGCCACAAGTGAACCTTTGACTGGTGGTGGGCCGGACGCAGCTGTGGGATTAGTTGCCCCTGAGTCCGCCCCACAATGTTACGGACTCTCTTTTAATAATAGCGGTGGTAAGACGGGTGCGGCAAATGTGGCAGGTGGCGGGCAAATTTTGAAAATAAATACTTTGTTTAATAGTAAAAAGGAGTACAAAGACGGGCAGTGGGTCTATTCTGGATGTGAAGATTTTGGGAGTGGCGAAGCCGATGGTGGTTTTGATAGAGTCAATGGGGCTCTTGGTGGGACCGACGGGACTTTTGGTGTGGCTGGGATGCCAGTTGATTTGGATAGTTCTGTTATTGTCACATTTGCTGGAGTTTCTCCTTGTGTGATTTTGTTTGAACCACCAAAAGGTGAAATTTCCAATAAATCAACTTGTATCGGTTCTGTTTCCGCTAAAGGTGAAAAATTTGATGTGACTTTGCAATATGGAGCTGAAATGGATGCTGCTTATCAGAGGATTATTTCGATTGATTCAAAGACCGGGATAGCGGTAATTACATCTCCAGAGGATGGGAATAATCCGATTTCCAAATGATAAAAAAAATATTAAAAAATTCGAATTATATCTCTAATACCTCAGGTTTTACACTTACCGAAGTTTTGGTTGGAGTGCTTGTGTTGTCGATGTCGATAGTTGCGGCGGCGAATTTTTTGGTTTCGATGATTCATTCGAATTCTGCTAACACGAGTCATCTACAGGCTTACTATTATTCGCAGGAAGGGCTTGAGGCTTTCAGAAATATGAGGGATACGCATTTTATGAATAATTTGGATTTTTGTGGGAAAGGCAGCGGTGGTTTGTGGGGAATTCAAGATGGATTTTTTGATGGATGTGTTGCGAATAGTTCGAGTGTTGGTGAAGTTGTAGGTTATGATCGTATAAGTGGTGAAAGTGATGGGCGTGCGAATCGTAGTGTTGGTGAGGACGGGCGTATTAATCGGGATGTGGGTGTTGGTGCTACTGGCGTGTCTTCTTATGTTGTTAATTTGGATGCTAATCCTTCGGGTGGAGTGGATTCAAAGGACGGGATGAATGCGGCGGCTTCTTGGATTTTGAAATCAGGCGGGTCTGGCGGTGGTGACGATGGAGTCAAGTTCCAAAAAAGTCTAACCGAGTCAATTCCCACTGATTTTAAAAGGATATGTATTGTTGAGTCTTTTGCTGTAGATACTTCCATGAGTGGTTCTTTCGAGGGCGGTTCTCCCGATTCTCTTGGCGATTTGGGCTCTACGGATGTTGGGAAATATGATGGAAAGGCCATTAAAGTGACATGTACGACTTCATGGGGCGAAGGGCCCGATGAAAAATCTGTATCATTATCAACTGTTTTGACCAATTGGAAGCATGAATAAAAATCGCAATAAAGTCAGGATGTGTTCGAGAAAATTAAGCTTTGGAGAATTGCGTTTGGGGAAATCTCTCTTGAGTGAGTCTTGCGGTACAAGTGGAGGATTTTCTCTTATAGAGATGCTTGTCGCGATGGCGATTTTTATGGTTTTTACCGGGATTCTTATTAGTTCGTATATTGGGATTGTGAAGGCCCTTCAGGGAGCTGAGGAATATAGGGTTTTGTACGCTGACGCGAGACATGTTTTTGATGTGATAACCGAGACTGCAAGAAATTCTACGATTTATCCGAAAGAGAATTTCCCGTGCAATAATGACGATCCAAACAGTTTTAAAGGTGAGGAGCTTCGAAGAAAATTGGCTGAATCTCCGTTTACGAACCCACTTACTTCTTTGGAATTTTGTTCCAAGGACGGATTGACTAAGACGGTGTTCAAGTATGAGGAAGGAACTGGGAGGAATGCTGTGAAAGGTATTGTTGGGGAGAGTGAATTGATGAGTAGAGGTATGGGCGATAAGGAGATTGGTAGTACTGGTAAGTTGATTATGGAAAAACTTTCAAGAACCAGCGTTAATTCTCCTTTTGGTTCGCCCGAGGAGACGAAATTATATTCGGATTCCATTCGTATAACCGGTTTTAATTTTTACGTATGGCCATTAAAAGATCCTTTTGCCGTTTCGAGCTATGGTGATTCGAAAGATCTTTCAAATTTATTTCAGCCAAAGGTGACTTTTGCGGCTACTTTTGAAAGAGATAATTCGAAAGGTGGAACTTATTCCATAGATTTGCAAACGTCGGTTTCTTTAAGGGTTTATAATTAAAGTTTAAATGTTAAAAAAGATTAGAAAAATTAGATCTCAAAGAGGAACTGCGCTTTTAATTTCAATTCTTGTTATGGGGATTTTGACTACGATTTCTTTGGCGATTTCCGCTTTGATTGTGAGGGAGCTCAGTATTACACGGCTGACTCTCGATTATGGGAAGGCTTATTATGCGGCTGAGTCCGGTGTAGAAGTTGCCTTGCTCAAATTGGATAATGAATTGCCCGGATATGAAGTGAAAGAGGGGGAGAGTGGAGGGAGTTTTAATTTGGGGGATGGGTCTTCTGGTAGCGATTTGAGTTCTCGTTTGGGTACTTACGCGAGTGGCTTTTCCGATGGTGCCAAGGCTGCTTTCACAATTAGTAATCAAGCCAATGAGTACCCTTATTTTGATCCTCTTAAATATGATATAGAAAAGGCTCCGGCTGAGGCCTTTTATGATTATTTGGATCTTAATCAATCGATTACAATCCCGTTATTTGCTGTTGATAAAGATGGGAAGGTCAGCAAAGTTACTAAATTCAGGGTTCAATTTTATGTTAAATTTAAAAAGGATGATTTGAAATTCAAGAATGCTGATTTGTCGGGTTGGGATGTTCTCAGGTGGAAAATATACGGGATTAATAATGAAAATGAGACGGAGTCTATCAATGATTTCACGGCTGTTTCGTTGCTTTTGAATGGTACTTCTGGAGATACTCGTGCGGAAATGACTAATGCTGGATCGCAAAGTTGGTTTGGGTCTGTTAATGATTGCAGTCCGGAGAATGCCAATAAAGGGTTGAGTGGAAAAATTCAATGTATGGAATTTGGGCAGAGTTTAGATCCCGGTTCGGATTTTGGCCAGCCCGGGGCTTCTGTAAAAAATGTTTCCGGGCAGGATGTTTATAGTGGAGTTTGTTTCCCTTGGGAAGCCAGGGAGCATTACTTTTATGATAACTCTGGGAATGTTGAAACAAAACCTTGTTACCCGATAAAGGATTTCTTGGGCAGTCATAAATTTAATTATTTGACTCTGACTAATCTTATGAATCCGGATGTTTTTGATTCGGGCATTGATAGAGCGCACAGGATGCTTTTGTCACGATTGTATTTCAGGATTGAGGCTTATGATGGGAGTTTGGTGCGTGAATATGCGGATATTACTGCGACTGGAGAAAGCGGCGACAGCAAAGTTAAGTTGAATGTTTTGAAGAAAAGAGACTCGTATTTGCCGGTGTTCAATTTCGCTGTTTACCATACGGGGGAGTAGTAGGGCTTGTTATGTGGGGTACTAGTGGATACTGGTAGGTGCTGGCGTCGTGGAAACTTTTTATTGCCGTGTGAAGTTTGGTCAACCGGTTGAAATTTAGGTCAACCGGTTGAAATAAATTGAACCTGAGGATTTTTCTTAACCGGTTGAGTCAACCGGTTGAAATCTATTCTCTTCTGTAAAAAAAAGTTAACCGGTTGATCATGGGTATTGGCGTAGTGGTGATGATCAAGCATTTGCTAATTCGTGGATTTTTCGCTAAGCTCTCTCCTGTTTATGGCAAAAAAAACAGTATCAAAAGTAGAGAAATTTGTGACAGGTGACAAAAAGGTGGTGTCAAAGGCGATTGTTGCGTCGAAAAAGATTTCCGCAAACGGATCTGAAAAATTCTACATAACAACGGCAATTCCTTATGTTAATGCGGCGCCGCATGTCGGGTTTGCAATGGAGATTGTGCAGGCGGATGTGCTTGCGCGGTACCATAGGCTTCGCGGTGATGAAGTATATTTTCTGACAGGAGTTGATGAACATGGTGTTAAATTATATGAGACTGCGAAGGCCGCAGGAAAAGATACGCAGGCTTTTGCCGATGAGAATGCTGAAAAATTCAAGGCTTTGAAGGGGATTTTGAACTTGTCCAATGACGGATTTATTCGCACGACAAGCGATTATCACAAAAAAGGAGCTCAGAAACTTTGGAAACATTTGGCTGAAAAAGGGGACATTTACAAAGGTAAGTACAAGGGGCTTTATTGTTCAGGGTGTGAGGCTTTTATTTTGGAAAAGGATTTGGTTGATGGAAAGTGTCCTAATCACGACAGAGCGCCCAGTGTTGTTGAGGAGGAAAATTATTTTTTCAAATTATCGAAGTATTCGGACAAAATCAAAGAAGTTATTTCCAGTGATGTTTTGAAGATTTTGCCCGTGAGCAGGAAACATGAAATGTTGAATCTCATTGCGGGAAGTGGTGGTGCAATCGTGAGCGGTGGCGGTTCTGGATCTTCTGGCGGGACTGTGAGTGGGGGGCTTCCCGATGTGAGTTTCTCGCGTCCAAAGGATGTTTTGCCGTGGGGAATTTCTGTGCCGGATGATCCGACACAAGTGATGTATGTTTGGGGCGACGCTTTGTCTAATTATATTACTGCGCTGGGGTATGGGGATGTTCCAGGTGCTGCTAAAGGCGGTAAATTGTTTGAGAAGTTTTGGCCGTGCGATATGCATGTGATCGGAAAGGATATTTTGAGGTTTCATGCCGGGGTTTGGATTGGAATGCTTTTGTCTGCTGGGGTCCCTTTGCCGAAAGCCGTTTGCGTGCATGGATTTGTCACATCCGAGGGCAAGAAAATGAGTAAAAGTCTTGGAAATGTTGTCGATCCCTTGCAGTATGTTGATGAGTTTGGAGCTGATGCTTTGCGGTTTTATCTGCTTCGGGAGATTCCGACCGGTGACGACGGTGATTTTAGCAGAGGTAGGTTTATTGAAATTTATAATTCTGAGTTGGCCAACAGTTTTGGAAATTTTGTTAATAGGGTTTTGATGATGGCTGAAAGGTATCTTGATGGGAAAATCAGTGGAAAAGAGAAGAATCCTGATTTTAGTGAAAAGATTGAGAAATTTTGGAAGAAATATGAGGAGGGGATGAATGAATTTAATATGAAAATTTCTATGGAGGTTGCTGTTTCTCTTTTGAGTTTTGGAAATAAATATGTCGAGGAGCAGAAGCCTTGGGAGCTTGCTAAGGTTGATAAAAAGGCTCTGGCGGCTGTTTTGTATAATCTTTTGGAAATTGTAAGGAATGCAGCGCTGATGCTATGGCCTGTTATGCCGGGGAAGATTTTGGAGGTGTTTGAATGTTTGGGGCTGGTTGGGGAGATTGGTTGTCAGGTGATGGGCGGAAGTAGAGCTGGTGGGGGGAGTGTCCAAAGTGGTGGGTTGGATGGTGGTGTGGGTGGGGGGAGTGTCTGTGGCGTGAGTGTGGATAAGGCTGGTGGATCATGTGTTGATGGGAAGTCGGGTGTTGTTGTAGGGGATTTGGTGGAGTCTGATATTGGTGCGAAGTGTGGATATGGAAAATATTTTGGATTTTTGAAAGAGGGGAGTTGTATTAAAAAAGGGGAAGTATTGTTTCCTAGGATTGGATTGTAGGATCTATTTCTCTACTTTGGAATTTGTGAATGTTGATCCGTGGGATGGAGATCCTCCTGTGGAGGATGTGGCTGGAGCTTCCGCTTGTGTGTTTGTAGTAGGTGCTGGTGTAGCTGGACTGGCTGTTGAAGCTGAACTGGGGGCAGGAGAATCTGATCCTGTACCGCCAGAGGTTGGGGGTGTAAGAGCTCCCGGAGTTGCCGCAGGTTGTGTTGTTTGCGTTGGAGATTCGTTGATGGCTCCGTAGATGGTCCTGATCAATGTTCTGACTAGCGCGTATGAAAACATGATTACCAAAAGTCCTATTACGGCCCATGTTAAATGTTTTTTTGATGTTTCGATTTTCTCCGAGTTGCCCGAATTGTTTACGAGCATGAATGCCGCTATTGCGATTGATACGACTGCGAGAGGAGCTGCGAAGTAAAGTAGTGCGCCTGCGATTATTTGCAGGACTGTTTCCAGGGCGCTTGTTCCCGAGGTGTCTCCCGGATTCGTGAAAGATATGTCAAAAGGTGTGTTGTTCGGTTTGAATTCATCTGGGATTTGGTATGTTGCGCTGACTTGAGTTGCAAACAGTACACATCCTAAAGTGGTTATCAATGTCAGGGCCAATAGCAGCAGTGCTCTTTTTTTAGTTGTTTTTTTAATCATTTGTTTGTGATCTAATGTGGATCAAAATAAATTAACTTTCAATACGGCTGCAACGATTGCGTATGAAACCGATATTATAATAATTCCAATCCCGAGATATCCTAAAATCTTTTTTGCTTTTGTTGAGCTTTCTTCATTCATTGATCCTGTGAGATACATTGCTCCGACAACCAGAAGTCCGATAATGACCAATGATCCCGCGAGGAACAGCACGGTTTTTATTGCCGATGCGGCTATTTGTTCGAAAGGTTCTTTGTGCAGGTTGCTGTAATTTTCGAGTTCGGAACCGTATGATTGTTTTGTTCCTTCCAAGGATTTGTCCAATTGTGTTGGCAAAAGTTCATCCAATGGATCTTTTGTTTTTGTGGCTGATGTGCCAGGAGAAGATGTTCCTGTGGGAGTGCTTGCGGCTGTCGCTACAGCTGTGCCAAAAGCTGCGGTTGTTATGAAACATGCCGTTGCCATTTCTACTGCAAGAGCAAGTGTGATTATAAGTGTTGTAATTTTATTAATTTTTTTCATCTTTATACGATTTTTAAATTGATGATTATTGAGACTATCGCGTATGAGAATATTGCCAGTAAAAGCCCGACTATTGAATAAATAATCATCTTTTTCGCCGATGTTGCGGCTTCGTCGTTGCCGTATGCCGTGAGGTATCGGACGCCGCTTACGATCAGCATGATGAGCGCTGATGTCCCAACAAACCCAACGATTATTACCGTTAATCTCGGCATAACGTTTTCCACAACCCACTGTCTTATGCCTCCGCTCTCACTTTCTTTTGCTTGGGTTGAAGGGTCTGCGCCTGGAAGATATGATGGTTTTGGTATGATTAATTTGTTTTCTGCCAAAAGGATTTTCGGTTGACTGGTGTTGAGTGCTAGTAATTGGTTTATCGTATGCGTGGATGTGTTTGTGGATGCGCTGGCGAAATCCACTATCTGAATGGCTGTCAAAATCGGTAGTGAGATTATTAGTGCCGTTATGTATTTAATTAATTTTCTTTTCATCTGATTATTTCGTGAAAAATGTTGGGTTGATTGTGTAAAGAATGATTGCCGATAGGAATAGAATCACGAGTCCGCCAAGTGACTGTACGATGCGGTTTTTTGCGTTTGTCACGGTGGTTTGGTCGCCTCCCGCCGCCGAAATTTGGATGCCGGAAATCACAATGATAAGGACGGCGATCACCCCGAGTATTCCTGCTGCCCATTGGTAGATTGCACTGATGTAGATGAAGAGCATGTCGGTTCCTGATGTTGATAAAAACATCTGAACCGGTGAGCAGTTCAAGCTTGCTTCTTTCGAATTGCCACTAACGTAACTTGATGCTTGTTTTGAGCAGAAACCTTCTTTGTTTACATATGAAATGCACTCGGTTTTGCTTTCTGTCGCTCTTTTTACGCAAAATGTATTCCTTACACAATTTTTAATGTTGTCTTTCTGACTTTCTGGAATTTCGATGTCCAATGGCTCTTCGATGATTGTTGTTATTTTTAGCTGGCTATCTTTTGGAATACATTGGTTGTCTTTTTCGGAGAGGTCGGTGACATTTAGTTCGGTTTCTATGTATTTGTCTATTGGGGATGATACGTTTAAGGCGATTATTTTATTGTCGATATCGAATGAAATTTCTTGTAATTGGGCATATTTCTTTAAACCTTTACCGTAATCTTCTGCCGAGCCTTCTTCCGCTGTCTGTTTTATTGTATCCAAAGCATTTACTACTGTTGTTCTGCATGATTTGAGATCTTCTATGCTCATTGTTTTAATTGATTCTTCTAGTTTTGCGGGATCAGAAGTGTCACATCCTCCTGCATGAGCCACCGGCAATTGTGCCAAACTAAAAAATGCTGACGAGAGTGTCGATAATAGGATTACTGCTAATTTTTGTGTCAGACTTTTTTTCATTTTATTTTGTGAAGACACTTGAGATGAGTGTTACTATCATGTATGAGGCAAAAATTACCAATATTCCGAGAATTTCTTGAAAAAGCATTTGTTTCGCTTTCTCAAGAGTGTTCTGATTTCCTTGCGAGAAAATCATTACGAATCCTGTAATTATTAACATTAATACCGCTATTGTTCCTGCAACTTTCGTGAGAGTGTCGATGATTCCGAGCACGAATGTTATTGCCGGGTATTTTGTCTGTTTGCTTGTTTCTCCGCCAAAGTATGATTGAGTTTGCTGATCTCCCGGGAGTTTTAGAAATTTTTGTACCGGAAAGGTCAGGTTTTTTAGACCGTCTAATTTTGGTGTGTCTGGTGTTGGGGATGCTGGATCGGTTGTTGGGGGGGCTGGATTATCTGCAGTGAAAGCTACATTTGCCGATTGGTTTCCAAAGATTGAGTTATCTGTAATTGCCGGAACCAGGCTTACTGTTGCTGCGAACAACACTTGTATTGCGATACTTAATGATAATATTTTATAGATTTTCTTTTTCATTTTAATTTGATTTTGTTTGCGGCTTGGTTCGCGCTTTTATTAAATTTTATTCGAATTCTTTAGGAATATTTTCGAGAGCCGATTCTTCTGTGATCAATCCGGCGTGGAACAAATCCGTGACCGCTTTTTTCATGGTCTGCATGCCTTCTTTTGTTGATGTTTCGATCACTGAATTTATTTGATGAGTTACTTGTTTTCGAATCATGTTTGCGATTGCGTTGTTGTTGAACATTATTTCAAGTCCTGCGACTCGTCCTTTCTTATCTTTTGTTTTGATTAATGCTTGCCAAATTACTGCGCATAAACTTTCGGAAAGCTGTGAACGAACCTGGTTTTGCTGTTCGAATGGGAATGCGTCGATAATTCTGTTTACTGAATTTGCGCAGCCGCTTGTATGGAGAGTTGCCAGGACAAGTTGGCCTGTTTCTGCCGCTGTAATCGCCAGTTGTATTGTTTCCAAATCACGCATTTCTCCGACCATTATTACGTCCGGATTTTCGCGGAGAGACGCTCTTAAAGCCTTTTGGAAGCTGATTGTGTGACTTCCAACTTCTCTTTGTTCAACGATTGATTGCTGGTTTTTGTGGACGTATTCGATAGGATCTTCAATTGTGATGATGTGTTTTTTTTGGTTTTTGTTTACCTCATTTAAAATTGCCGCGAGGGTGGTTGATTTGCCCGAGCCTGTTGGTCCCGTCACAATAACCAAACCTTTTTTTAGTTGAGTTAATCTTTTTAATTGCGGAGGCATGCCAAGTTCGTCGAGGCTCATTACTGTTTCCGGGATTAATCTGAAAACGGCTGAGATTCCTTTCCTTTGGACGAACATATTTACCCTGAATCTCGCTACGTCTTCGATGTCTATAGAGAAGTCCAAATCCAAGGTTTGTTCGAAGGTTTTCTTTTGGTTCTCGTTTAAAATTTCAAGCAAATATTCTTCCGCTTGTTTTTTCGTCAACGGGGGATGATCTTCAACTACAATTATATCTCCGTTGATTCTTAATCCAGGCTTTGATCCTGTTGATATAAATATGTCCGAAGCCTTGTATTTTACGGCTGTTCGGAAGATTTTATCCAATTGGTACATTTTTTGTTTTTATATCTGTTATTTATCCTAATATTCTATCATAAAAAGGGGGATTTAACAAGGGGAGAGGGCTCAATAGTTTTAATTTTGATGTATTTTCTTGTTTAAAATATGAATTTAAAAAATGAGTTTGGATGCGAAAATTTAGAGGTACTGATGTGTGAGGGTCTATGATTCCTAAAATTTTGATCCGAGCAGTTTTACAACATTTTCTACTGAATTTTCCTGCATGATTTTGATCCGAAGTTTTGAAGCGTTGGGCATGTTTGAGATGTATCTGCCCAAGTGTTTTCTCATCTCGAGAAGTCCGATTTTTTCGCCATGGATGCGGATGGCTAGTTTGAGGTGTTTTTTGATTGTCGGGAGTTTTTGTTTGAAGGTTTTTTGCTGTGATTGAGTGGATGTGATGCTTGAAGTTTTGTATATCTGTTTTTTGTGCAATTTTTGATAAATTTCTCTCATGATCCACGGGTTCCCGATACTTGCTCTTCCGATCATCAGTCCGTCCAATGTGATTTTACCGTCCGGGCTTTTCAGCATTTTTATGGCTTTTTCCGGGCTGTCGATGTCGCCGTTGCCAATTACTGGAATTTTGAGATGTTTTTTTGCCAAATAAATCGGATCGAAGTTTGCGGTTCCGCTATATGCTTGGTGGGTCGTGCGACCGTGAACTACCAGAGCTTTTATTCCTGCTTTTTCTAATCTTTTTATTAAATTTAAGAAGAATTTTTTGTCGTACGAAGAGTAACCGATTCTCATTTTGACTGATACTGGGATTTTTACTGTTTCACATAAAGTTTTGGCGATCCGAACTGCGAGTGACGGATTTTTGAGGAGGGCTGATCCTTGGGCATTTTTTGTGATTTTTGGTGCCGGGCAGCCCATGTTGATGTCTATCCCGTCAACTTTTAGTTTCTCGAGTTTTTTCCCGGCTTCTATGAAAAAATTCGGGTCATTCCCGAAGAGTTGAGCGATTATTGGTTGTTCTTGTTGTGAAAAATCCAATAATTTTAATGTTTTTTTAGAATT
>Ga0233420_10000922_pt1 | contig 11690 bp, 13 predicted proteins | sample Watercolumn_Mata_4_FD_183009 | JGI IMG/M metagenome (GOLD analysis project Ga0233420, IMG submission 183009) | Freshwater microbial communities from Lake Matano, South Sulawesi, Indonesia - Watercolumn_Matano_2014_102_MG | ecosystem: Environmental > Aquatic > Freshwater > Lake | place...
CAGCGCCATCGTCGGCTCGGAAATGGCCATGCTCGACGCCGGCATCCAGGTAACCCCCGGCAGCGGCATCGCCGCCGCGTCCGAGTATTGGCGTCAAACCGCCGCGCCGCTGGCGGCTAGGGCTTGATCATTCGGTAGGGATTGAAGTGCGTGGAAACTTGGCGAAGCGCTGGGTTTCCGCTGCGCTCCTACCCAGCCTACGGGCTCTCGGAAGTCCTCGGCAAGGTCTTCCGCATCGGCCACTTGGGCGACCTCAACGAACTGATGCTGGCCAGCGCCATCGTCGGCTCGGAAATGGCCATGCTCGACGCCGGCATCCAGGTCACCCCCGGCAGCGGCATCGCCGCCGCATCGGAGTATTGGCGGGAGACGGCGGCGCCGCTGGCGGCGAGGGGTTGAGGAATCGGTAGCGTTTGAAATGGGGCGGGAACTTGGTTACGGGCTGGGTTCCCGTTGGGCTTCAGCCCAGCCTACGGACTTCTCTCGATGTCAGTACAGAGTGATGGTCAAGTACGCTTGGAGTAGACCTGAGGATAAATCATAAATCAATCAAACCCACCTCTTTGAGTTTTCAAGATAACTCAGAAATAATGCTGTTTTAGTGTTTTTCTTAACTCAGCATAGTGTTTAGGCTACGATCAACTGGGTATTTTCAATGAAGATCTTTGGTTTAATATTAGCGTTGGTTATTTTGGTTTCTGGCTGTGTAATGCCAAATACAGTTCCGTCCGAGGTCAATTCTCAAGTTGCAAATCCACTAATTTGTGAAGGTAAGGACCAGTGTGATTTATACTGGCAACGGGCCATGTTTTACGTGAACAACAACTCTAGATACAAGGTTCAAAACGCCAACGAAAATTTAATTCAAACTTATAGCCCTACTGGGGGAAGTACATATTTGGGCTACAACATTTCTCGCGAGCCACTCGGGAACGGTCGTTTCAGAATATGGGCTAGAGTTTGGTGTGACAATATGTTTGGATGTGAGCCTGCAATATACCCAGAGGTCGCAAAAATCAAGCGTTACATAGCAAGCGGAAATTAGAGCCAACCGGCTCTGGGAAAACCTTACGTTTACAAAGCCCCAAACGCAACCAATGTTTGACCATAGGCTAGGCGTTAGGTCTAGATAATTGAAGCAGTAAACTGATGGAAAAGCAGGATATTATCAACGACTACGCATGTTGGTCACTACGATACACTGCTGACGAGGATTATATTGCCGCTAGAATAAGCTATAAGACCGGTTTAATTGAACCATTTTTATGGTTGGGACTGCATTCAATAGAAAAATACCTAAAAGCTCTGTTGCTTTTCAAGCAAAGGCCAGCGAAGGGTTTTAACCATGACATTATCAAATTGCTGACCGCAGTAAGCAGAGTCGAAGGGCTTGATTTGCGGCTTCCTGCAAAAGGCGAGTCATTTGTTCGTTACATAAATGAGTTTGGCAAAAACCGTTACTTTGAAGGATCTGCATGTTTGGAAGAGTGTGCTCTTGACAGCCTTGATGAGGTTGTTTGGTATATTCGTAGGCATTGCTACGACGAAAGTGTTTATGAAGGATATAACCTTCAAAAGATTGCCCCATCAGACTTAGAGAAAAATCCAAAAGAGTACCAGCTGTCGGGAGGGCTTTTGGAAAAAATTATCAAAGAAAAGTCAGTAGCCTACTGTTATCTTGTTTGGGATAACTTCTTTTATGGTGATGAAAATATTGAAAGAGATGATATACGAAGAAGGCAATCGAAGTTCTCTGTTGTTAATCCGCCTTTGGCCTTCTTTGGCAAGGAGGCATTCGAGGCTTTAAAGGACTTTGTCGATTTATCTTATGACACAAAGCAATATTTCAAAGAGAGAGCCTAGCTTTATGTTAGATTCCTATTTCAGATCACGTCAAAAGTTAGCTAAAAGAGCACTCAAAGATGAATGAAATTATCGATAGCACCGCTGGAAGCACACAGAGCGGTACCAATTTCAAAAAATTCCTTGCGGATAGAGGGGTGGTGTTGGTCAAGGAATTTCGGCCAATCGGACAATTTAAAGGTAGATTCAGGGATATTTTGTCTTTTGAAACAATGCTTTTAACTATTGTACGGGGAAATAAAAAGAAAACAAATTATGGAGTTAGAATTGAGCGCCAAGACGGTGATGGAGATTCGGACGGAAGCGTGTTTCTTGACTTTGATGAGCTTGATGAATTTTTGGATGCGATAAAATTTATACAGTCCACTGCCAAAGAACTCTTATCTCAGCAGCGAGATCATACGGAAGTATCATATTCATCCAAAGATGAGGCCAAGGTTGGCTTCTATCAAACATCTGAGGAGCAACAGGCATTTTTCGGTCTTCCGCATAGCCGTGGTACTACGTTCCTGCCAGTAGACAAATTGACAGAGATTGAATCCCTAATATCAAAGTCCAAGCAACATTTGATTTCGTGTGGTGCAGAGTCATAGGTAGGAGTGAGCCAGTGTAGTTGATGTCGCCGCCGAATCCTCGTATTCCGCTATGCTTCATACGGGCTACATTCAGCTTATTCAAGGTATGCCATGGTTTTGTACAGCAGAAATCGCGTACCTGGTTCTAGGTATTTCTTCACGGTTACGCTGAGGAATCGAAACTTGTCTCTGTTGGTGGATTGGATCGACGATTTGCGGGAATCAGCGAGTAGCCCGGATGTAACGCAGTGAAATCCGGGATGATCGGAGACTCAACCCCCCGTATTCCGCGGCGCTCCATACGGGCTACTTTGGGTGATTTTGGGGAATTGAATGGTTTTGTATCGGCGAAATCGTGTGCCTGGAGGCACGTATTTTTTCACGGTCACCTTACGAAATCGAAAGTCGTCCATGTTGGTGGATTGGGTCGACGATTTGCGGGACTCGGTTCGGGAAACTCGGCGGGAAAACCCATTTCTCATCGATGCCTGGGTCGTCTTGCCGGAACACCTGCATGCGGTGTGGACCTTGCCGCCAGGAGACGACGATTATTCCGATCGCTGGAAGCGAATCAAAGCCCGGTTCACCCACCGGCTCATCGTGGCGGGTCTGCCCATCGCACGAAATGCACGGAACGAATATGACCTATGGCAACGGCGATTCTGGGAACATACCCTGCGAAACGAATCCGACTTCGCCCGCCATGTCGATTATGTTCATTACAATCCAGTCAAGCATGGCCTCGTTGAGCAGGTGAAGGATTGGCCGTATTCCAGCTTTCATCGATATGTGAGATCGGGAATCTATCCGGTCGACTGGGCGGGAACCATTGTTGAACCCAAAAGCGAGTATGGCGAATAGCGGAAACATCCTGGCCTTCCCGGATTCCATCGCATTACTCCCAGACCACGCTGGCTGGAATGCTTACTTCCATGATTGAAATTGAGGTGCCAACGGCGGAAAACATCACCATTACAGAGGATACCTTGACTGTGGACCTAAGCGACGGAAGAACCATATCCGTTCCCTTGGCTTGGTATCCTCGGTTAAGTTATGCCACCCCACCCGAGCAGAATAATTGGCGCCTGATTGGACAAGGACATGGAATACATTGGAACGATCTCGACGAAGACATCAGCATTGAGGGACTCCTAGCGGGTAAACCATCTGGCGAAAGCCAAAAATCCTTCAAAGAGTGGCTTGCAAAACGCACCTCTATTGGGTCCGAAAAATGCTTATGAAACGCCATCCGGCAGGCTGAGTTGAAGCGCCATGGAAACACAGCCAAACCTGCGGCTTGACGACTATTTCCCTGGACCTCTTATCTCAATATGAATATCGAGCGCAAATATATCATCAATGAAAACAATCAGCGAATAGCGGTACAGCTAGACATCGATACATTCGAAAGGATTGAGAATATCCTTGAGAATTACGCACTGGCTCAATTGATGGACGAAGACACGGAAGGTGAAGCCACCCTGGATCATGATAAAGCCATTGAGTTTTATAAGACCTTGGAAAAAGGCCAGTGAACGTCCGCTACAGCAAGAGATTCTTGAAACAACTGGCGCAAGCTCCAAACGATCTCAGAAAAAGGATAGAAGTCTTCGCATTCGAAACGTTACCCAGAGCCAATGCTCTAGGTGAGCTTGGGGGTATCGAGAAAATGCAAGGGTACAAGACATATTACAAAGCCCGATTCGGTTCATATCGAGTAGGCATAAAATACGAAAATGAAGTTGTAACCTTGATGGTTACCATGGATCGGAAAGAAATCTATAACTATTTTCCATAGCCAGCGTAGCCCGGATGAAGCAGCGCGGAATCCGGGATGATGGAACCACAGATTCCCCGTATTCCGCTACGCTTCATACGGGCTACTTTTGAGTTTTTTGAGGTATGCCATGGTTTTGTATCGGCGGAATCGTGTGCCCGGTGGCACGTATTTTTTCACGGTTACGCTGCGGAACCGAAGCTCGTCTCTGTTGGTGGATGGGATCGAGGAATTGCGGGAATCGGTTCGTGAGACTCGCCGGGATAAACCCTTTCACATCGATGCCTGGGTGGTCTTGCCGGAACACCTGCACGCGGTGTGGACCTTGCCGCCGGGGGACGATGACTATTCCGATCGCTGGAAGCGAATCAAAGCCCGGTTCACTCACCGGCTCGTCGAGGCGGGTCTGCCCATCGCCCGGAATGCACGGAACGAATATGACCTATGGCAGCGGCGATTCTGGGAACATACCCTCCGCGACGAATCCGACTTCGCCCGCCATGTCGATTACGTTCATTACAATCCAGTCAAGCATGACCTCGTTGAGCACGTGAAGGATTGGCCGTATTCAACCTTTCATCGGTATGTGAGATCGGGAGTCTATCCGGTCGACTGGGCGGAGGCTATTGTTGAACCAAAAAGCGAGTATGGCGAATAGGGGGAGCAACCCTGGTCTCCCGGATTCCATTGCATTACATTACATTCGGGCTTCTACGTTGTCTATGGAAACATTATTCAGCCAGCGTAGGATGATCGTGCCACCGGTTCCCCGTATTCCGCTACGCTGCATACGGGCTACACTGGCCGACCGACCAGACCTACGGCGAGGGCGAACTGGCCATGGCGCTGGCGGGACTGCCGCCGGTCCCGGTGCCTTGAACCGTGACCGCCTGAGCCGGAAAATGATTCCTACAAGCCTGAACACCAGCGCTTAACCGCCGCCAACGATCGCCATGACCCCACCCAAAGCCCTCGTCACCCGCCGCTGGCCGGAGCCCTGCGAAGCGCGCCTGCGCGCACGGTTCGACGTCACCTTCAACCCGGACAACCATCCGCTGAGCCTCGCGGAACTCCAGGCCGCCCTGCGCGAATACGATGCGGTGCTGCCAACGGTATGCGATCGGTTGCCGGCGGAGATTTTCAACGTCGAGCCGCTGCGCTGCCGCATCCTCGGCAACTTCGGCGTCGGCTTCAATCACATCGACATCCATGCCGCCCAGGCGCGCGGCATCGTCGTCACCAACACACCGGACGTGCTGACCGAGAGCACGGCCGACATCGCCATGCTGCTGATGCTGATGGCGGCTCGTCGCGCCGGGGAAGGCGAGCGCCTGCTGCGCGCGGGCCAATGGACCGGTTGGCACCCGACCCAACTGCTGGGTACGCAGGTCACCGGCAAGACGCTGGGCCTGATCGGCTTCGGCCGCATCGCCCAGGCCATGGCGACCAAGGCGCGCTTCGGCTTCGGCATGGCTATCGTTTTCTGCACGCCACGGCCGGCGGCGCCCAAGCTGCTGGAACGCTTCCAGGCCCGGCAACTGGATTCGATCGAGGCGGTCCTGCGCGAGGCCGACTTCGTCGCCCTGCACTGTCCCGGCAGCGCGGCCAATTACCACCTGATCGACGCCCGCCGCCTGGCGCTGATGAAGCCCAGCGCCATCCTGATCAACACCGCGCGCGGCGACGTGGTGGACAACCAGGCTCTGATCGCCGCCCTGCGCGAGCGCCGCATAGCCGCCGCTGGACTGGACGTCTACGAGAACGAACCGAATCTCGATCCCGGCTTTCTCGAACTCGACAACGCTGTCCTGCTGCCGCACCTCGGCAGCGCCACCACGGAAACGCGCATCGCCATGGGCATGAAGGTGATCGACAATCTCGAGGCCTTCTTCCGGGGCGAGAATCCGCCCAACCGGGTGGTCTGAGCCGGCATGACTGGCGGCGTTTTCAACCTGATCTGGTCCAAGGGACTAATCGAGCCGGCCGAATTCTTCCGGCAATGGGACCGTATCCGCCCGGCGTTCCTGGCCGCCTTGCGGCGGCATCGGATGCCCGAAGCCAGCGCGGACGACCTGGCGCGGGTTTATCTGCCGCTGGCGGCCTGGGTGCTGACACAGAAACAGGACAGGCCGCTGCTGCTTGGCGTCAACGGCGCGCAAGGCTCGGGCAAGTCCACGCTGTGCGATTTCCTGCGGCTCATCCTGAGCGACGGTCACGGGCAGCGCGTCGCCGTCCTGTCCATCGATGATCTCTACCTGACCCGCGCCGAACGCGAAGCACTGGCCGGGGAGGTCCATCCCCTGCTCCTCACGCGCGGCGTCCCCGGCACCCATGATGTGACGCTGGGACTCGCGACTCTGGACCGGCTGCGAGCCGCCACGGACAAGGACCTCATCCCCCTCCCCTCCTTCGACAAGGCCAGCGACGACCGCCGCCCGGCGGCGGACTGGCCGATTTTTCGAGGCCAGCCCGATATCATCTTGTTCGAAGGCTGGTGCGTGGGCACGACGCCGCAATCCGACGCTGCTCTGAGGGAGCCGGTCAATGCGCTGGAGCGGGACGAGGATGCCGACGGGCGCTGGCGGCGCTACGTCAACCACCGGCTCGAAACCGATTACCGCCGCCTGTTCGCCGAACTCGACCGCCTGATTTTCCTGCGCATACCCGGCATGGACCGCGTGCTGGAATGGCGCACCCTGCAGGAACAAAAACTGGCCGCCACTGCCGGCGCCGGCCAGCACGTCATGGATGCCGCGGCCATCCGCCGCTTCGTCATGCACTACGAACGCCTCACCCGGCACAACCTGATCGACCTGCCGGCGCGGGCGGATTTGACGCTCGACTTGAACGATAGCCATGGGTTTGGCTCAATGTCGTTCCAATCCAAGGGAGACCCTCCCGGGGCCGAAACCTCGTAGACCTTCATCCATTTCCCATGGCCAACCCCGCCGCTTCAAGCCCCTGTTCAACCGGCGCCTGCTCCAGGAAGCCGTGGCCCGGCATCCCGTTCATCTGGACGCGGAACACCGCAAGCTGGCATCCAACTGGGCGGCCAGCGCGGCCGGCCAATCCCTGATGGGGCAAAAGGAAAAACCGCTTCAAGGGCAGTTCCTGAGCGAGGTGTTCGATCGGCTGCTGGGCTATCGTCAAATCGTCGGCAGTCTGGACATCCATCACCTGGAGCCCGAAACCAGCTCCAAATCGGTGAAGGGCTACAACCCGCCGGATGCCCGGCTGGGCTGGTTCGGCGCCGAGCTTGACCGTACCCGGGTGGTGGTGGAACTGAAGGCCCCAGGCGCCGATCTCGACGCCAAACAAGGCGCGGCCTACGGCAAGCTCACCCCGGTCGAGCAGGCGTTCGGCTATGCCGCCAAGATCGATGGCTGCCGCTGGGTCGTGGTCAGCAACTTTATCGAGCTACGCCTGTACCGCACCGAGAGGGGCCAGGGGTATTGTCAGCGCTTCGAACGGGCGGAACTAGCCGACCCGGATCGCCTGAGCCAGTTTGTTTTACTGTTGGGCCGGGACACGCTGATTTTGATCGGCAGAGTACCGGCTAGTTTGTTGACACCGGCTGGCTAATGGGTGACCCCTTTTCCACCTTTTCCATTCTGAAATCGAATTGTTGCATGTAACAGCGGGTTCGTATAACGTGTAACATGTAACATGTAACATGTAACATGTAACATGTAACATGTAACATGTAAGGGGATGATCATGAGGTCAACAACCGTCAATGCGAGAGTCCAGAAGCATCGTGACGCTCTGCGTAAGGCAGGACTTCGGCCTGTGCAAATCTGGGTTCCGGATACGAGAAAGCCTGACTTCTTGCTGGAATGTCGCCGTCAGTGCCAGGTTGCATCACAGGCAGACATGGCTGATAAGGATCTGCATGGACTTATGGACGATGTGTTGGGTGACTTAGAAGGTTGGGAGGGCTGATGCGGGGTGATTTCGTTACCATCGCCGTACAGGGCGACTTCGGAAAACCGAGACCAGCTTTAGTGATTCAGGCTGATCTATTCTCCGATCATTCGAGTATCACCGTCTTGCCGCTAACTAGCGATTTAGTGGATGCGCCGCTGCTTCGAGTCACCGTGCAGCCCACCGAATACAACGGATTGCAGAAATCGTCTCAAGTGATGGTAGACAAGGCGATGACCATCAGGAGGGAGAAAATGGGGCCGCCCTTCGGACGCATTGACCTGGATACATTGGTTGAGATCGAGCGCCGCCTGGCCCTGTTTGTAGGCATCGCTAAGTGAATGATCGGCCAACGGGTAACATCGGCTTAGGGGCGAGTTGAATCTCCACACCGGAAGGGTCAAAACATCCTTGCTGTTACCTGGAAACTATTGGAGGCTGATTGACAGAGCAACACCTTTTTCTCGGAGGTCATTGTGTTTGATTCTGAGGTTCAGCCACCATGCGCCTTCATCCCAAGATCACGCACAGAGATCAATCCTTGGCGGTTCAGCCAGTCATTGGTCACCCCCGTCTGGGTGGCCAGCGTTCGGGACTGGCGCCAGTAGCCTTTGGAACTCAGCGCCGTCAGGATCGCCTGGCGGCAGCGCCAGGGGAAACGTCGAAATCGACTCGATCTCTCGTACGGGATGCGGCTAGCGCCGCTCGCCAATAGCGCCGATGATTCCCGGACCAGGCTCAGAGATAGGCTCGCTCCGCGGCGCCGGCTAACGCCGTGGGCTCACACCAATGACGGGTCGGTCATCTCGGCGCCGTTCGCCTTTTAACTCATCCTCGTTGCCTACGGAACACCTGGCACGCGCGGGGCTGAGACGCTCATAAGGGCCATGGGGCGGAAGCCGCCCTATTTGTACATGGTCTGGGCCATGGTGCCGGGCGCGTAGATGGTCGGATCCACCCAGATATTGATCACCGCGCTGCGCCGTGTGGTCCGCACCGCTTCCCGCGCCCTCTGCAAGGCGCCGGCAATCTGGCCGGGATCGCGCACTTCCTCGCCGTAGCCGCCCAGCATCTCGGCGAACTTGCCGTAGGGGATGTCGCCCAGCAGATTGCCGACATTGCCGCGCTCGGGACCGTATTTGGCGATCTGGCCGTAGCGAATCTGATTCATGGCCGAGTTGTTGCCCACCACGGCGATGTAGGGCACGCCAAAGCGGTTGGCGGTCTCGATGTCGAAGGCGGTCATGCTAAAGGCGCCGTCACCGTAGTAACAGAGGACCTCCTTCCAGGGATGGGCCAGGCCGGCGGCGATGGCGAAACCGGTACCCACGCCCAGCGAACCCAAAGCCCCCGGGTCCATCCACTGGCCCGGACGGCGCGGCCGCACGGCCTGGGCCGACATCGTGACCACGTCGCCGCCGTCGCCGATGTAGAGGGTGTCGTCCCCCAGAAACTCGTTGAGTTCCCAGGCTACCCGGTAGGGAGTGATGGGGGTGGCGTCCGACCTGAATAGCGGCATGAGTTTTTCGGTCGCCGCGATTTCGGCGGCGGCCAGCTCCCGTATCCAGGCCCGGCGCGCCTGCCGTTTGTCGTTCTTGATCCGGCCGCCGGCGGCTTGCAGCACCGCGCCAAGGATGGCGCCGGGATGGCCGACCAACCCGAGATCGATATCGCGGTTCTTGCCGACCGTTTCGTACCCCATGTCGATCTGCACCAGCTTGAGGTCCTTGCCGATGCGCTTGCCGTAGCCCATGCGGAAGTCGAAGGGCGTGCCGACGACGACGATGACATCCGCCTTGGCGAAGGCCTGGGCGCGGGTGCGGTCGAAATGGTGCGGGTCACCCGGCGGCAGCAAGCCGCGGCTGGCGCCATTGAAATAGCCGGGGATATCGAGGCCGCGCAGCAGCGCTGCCGCCTCTTCATGGCCCCGGGCAATCCAGACCTGCTGACCGAACAGGATGGCGGGCCGCTCGGCGTTGACCAGCAGATCCGCCAGCCTCTCGATGTCGGCGGGATCGCCGAGGGAGCGGGTCGAGGCGCGATAGCGGCCGGGTGCGGGGATGACGGCTTGCTTAAGTTCGATCTCACGGTCGAGGATGTCGCGCGGGATTTCCAGATAAGCCGGCCCGGGCGCGCCATTGAAGGCCTCGCGAGCGGCCATGGACACCATGTCGGCGATGCGTTCCGTGGAGCGGACGCCGGCCGCGAACTTGGTGATGGGCGTCATCATCTCCACATGCGGCAAATCCTGCAGCGAGCCCATCATGTGCTGGGTCATGCTGCCCTGACCGCCGATATGCAGCATCGGGGTCTCGGAGCGGAAGGCCGTGGCCACGCCGGTCACGGCATTGGTGCAACCGGGTCCGGCGGTGGTGACCACCACGCCCAACTGGCCGGTCTGCCGCGCGTAGCCGTCCGCGGCATGCGCGGCTACCTGTTCGTGGCGGAAGTCGACGATGCGAATCCCCTCGTCCACGCAGCCATCGTAGATATCGATGATGTGCCCGCCGCACAAGGTAAAGAGAGTATCGACGCCTTCGTTTTTCAGCGCGCGGGCGACCAGGCGACCGCCGGAAATGACGTTGGGGTCTCGACTCTTTTGCTTGAGGGTGTCCTCGGCCGTGGTGGCGCCTGTGGGTGTTGATGACATGGGGCGTTACTCCAGTGGATGAAAAAAGCGGTCCCGCCAGAGACCGACACCCATTGTGCCTGTGATCGACCGGTTCGTCCTCCCTTCTTCAGCCACACGGCGACGGGAGAGGGAGCGCGGGATCGAAACGGCATCATCCCGCGGCTGAAGGCCGACCGGATTCGCAGCAGGATGACAACGCCAACCCATGGGCGGCAAGAAATCGTTTATCGCCCCGGATCGCGGCTCTCCGCCTCCCGGGCTCCGGCAAGAAAATGCTCGGCCACCCTCCCGCGCTGTATCTTGCCGGAGCCCGTCCTGGGCAGGCTGTCGGCAAACCAAAGGCGTTTGGGTACGGCAAAGGCGGAAAGCTCCTTCAGGCAGTAGGCGGTCAGGTCCTCGGCGGTGACCGTCACGCCCGGCTTGAGGACGATCGCGGCCATGACTTCCTCGCCGTATTTCGGGTCCGGCGCGCCGAAAGCCACGGCTTCCGCCACCCCGGGATGGCCCAGCAACACGTCGTCCACCCGGGATGGCGAAATCTTCTCGCCGCCGCGATTGATGATTTCCTTGATTCGCCCGGTGATGAACAGATAGCCCTCCGCGTCGAGATAGCCCTGATCGCCGGTATGAAACCAGCCGCCCGCGAATGCCTCCTTGGTGGCTTCCGGATGGTTCCAGTAGCCTGGCGTGATGTTATCGCCCCGGAGGCAAATCTCACCCTCGCGCAGCGGGTCGAGCGTACGCAGTTCCGGGTCGAGGATGGCGATGCGGACATTCCGACCCATCCCCACGGAGCCGGGCTTGTGTACCCCATGGTTCGGGAGCGGATTGGACGCGATTTGATGCGCGGCCTCCGTCATGGCGTAGGCTTCGAGCACCGGCGCCTGGAATTTCGCTTCCATGTCGTGGAGCACCGACG
>Ga0233420_10000923_pt1 | contig 11672 bp, 8 predicted proteins | sample Watercolumn_Mata_4_FD_183009 | JGI IMG/M metagenome (GOLD analysis project Ga0233420, IMG submission 183009) | Freshwater microbial communities from Lake Matano, South Sulawesi, Indonesia - Watercolumn_Matano_2014_102_MG | ecosystem: Environmental > Aquatic > Freshwater > Lake | place...
TGAAATTAGAGTCGGCGCTGCCGGCGCGCAGGCAGACACCAACGCGCTGCCGAACCCCGCAGCGATAAGTTGGAGAAAAGCGCGACGAGAGAGCATAGCGCGCGAGATTGTAACACAAGCGGAGTGAGTTGGCAAAAACGCGCGAATGAGTTATGATGTCGAAGAGACCAAACATGCCGAAGATGCTGGGAATTCGCTTGGGCTATCTGGGCAGGTTTGGAATCCTGGCTCGTTTGACTACGGGAGAAGCGTCTTGAGCACCGAACTTGCCTACCTCGCCGATCCATTTCGTCTTGAGTTCGACGCGGAAATCACCGAGCGCGTGAAATTGCCGGACGGACGCACGGGTGTGATCTTGGCGACGACCTGTTTCTTTCCAACTGGCGGCGGTCAGGAACACGATACCGGGACACTCGGCGATGCGCGCGTGATTGACGTACTAATTGGCGATACCGGCACCGTCGTCCACGTGGTTGACCGTGAGGTCGGCGCGATGCGCGTGCACGCGACGATTGACCGCCCACGGCGATTCGCGTTCATGCAGCATCACAGCGCGCAGCATCTGTTGAGCCACGCGCTCGACGAGGCACTCGCTTTGGAAACTGTCTCGGCAAACATCAATATTGACACCCCCTCCACGATTGATCTGGCGCTCGGCGCGCGCGGCGATGTGGATCTGACGCCGGGCGAGAATTTGGCGAATGCGCTGATCTACGAAGATCATCCGATCAAATCGTACTTCATTTCCGCCGATCAGATTCCGGCAATTCCGTTTCGGCGCCCGCCCAAGGTGTCCGGGCAGATTCGCGTCGTCGAAATCGAAGGGCGCGACTATTCGGCATGCGGCGGGACGCACTGCACGCGCACCGGAATGATCGGCGTCGTCAAGATCGTCAAGACATAGCGCCGCGCGGAAAAACTACGCGTCCACTTTCTGGCAGGGCAGCGGGCTTTGGAGTATTTTCAAGACATTCACGCCAGCGTCACGCTGGTCGCGCGCCAGTTCAATACGAGCCCGGAAGCGGTTGGGCAAGCCGTCGAAAAGCAGCGCGAGGCGCTGCGCGCGGCGCAGAAGGAGCTGGAGACATTCCAAACCGAGCGCGTCGCGCTGGAGACACAGCGTCTCGTCACCAGCGCACAAGGACTCGATGGGATCAAATTGGTGACTGCATCGTTCCGCCAGCGTGCGCTGCAGGAATTGCGCGCGCTTGCGCTGCAGTTGCAGAACGAGCCGGGCGTGGTCGCCGTACTCGCGGCGTACGACGGCGCGAAACTCGCGCTCGCGGTCGCGTGCGCGCCTGATACCGGTGTGAATGCGAATGCACTGATGCGCGCCCAGTTGGCGGAATTTGGCGGACGCGGCGGCGGCGACGCGCGTCTCGCCCAAGGCGGCGGCGCGGCAAGCGAGGTGCAATTTCAATCGTTCAACGCGCATACCGGCGAATACATCCGCGCCGCGCGCAAATAGAATGGCAAGAGGATATGGAAAAATCTACACCCAGTCACGCGAACAAGAATTTGGCGGATCGGTTATTTCACGGACTCCGTTTTCAACTTGTCGTGTTGGTGCTTTTGGCGATCCTCCCGGCGTTGGTGATGATCGTCTACGTGACCACCGAGCAACAACGCTTGACGATTGTGCAGGCGCGCGAGGATACCTTGAAGTTGGCGCGGGCGACGGCGAACAGTCAGGAGCAGATCATTGAAGGCGCGCGGCAACTACTGGTGGCGCTATCCCAACTCGCCTCAGTACGCAGTCATGATCCTGCGACCTGCAGCGCGGTCTTGGCAAGTCTCCTCTCACAATACCCTTCGTACGCCAATTTGGGAGTCATCAGCCAAGAAGGCATGTTGTTTTGCAGCGCTTTGCCGCTGACGAGCGGACCCATCGCCACATTCGATCGTCCGTATTTCGTGCGGAGTCTCGAAACGCGCGCCTTCAATGTCGGTGAGTTTCAGTATAGTCGCTTGATTGGCGATCCGGTCCTGACCTTGGCTTATCCAATCCTAGACGAGCACAAAAACGTATCCTCGATTGTCTTTGCCGGCTTGAGTTTGAACTGGCTCAACCGCAGTATCGCCAAGACGCAGTTGCCGCCGGGCGCGTTTATCCAAATCCTCGATCGGGATGGACTGACCCTGGCGCGCCATCCAAACCCAGAACAATGGCTGGGCAAACCGATGGCTGAAACACCGGTGGCGAACAACATCCTCACGCGCGGTGAGGGTTGGCTTGAATCGCCCGATCCGGAAGGCGTCGACCGCCTCTATGTTTTTACCCGCGTGCAATCCGCGAGAGCGAACATGTACATTGTCATCGGTGTTCCCCAAGAGATCGCGTTTGCCGAATCGAATCAAACCTCAATGCGGAACCTGATCGCGTTGGGTCTGGTTGGCGTACTTGCGCTCGCGGCGGGGCGCGTGGGAGGCGACCTTTTTATCCTGCACCGCGTCAACGTTTTGGTGAACACGACTAAGCGACTGGCGCAAGGCGATTTGAGTGCGCGCACCGGATTGCGGAACGAGAGCGGCGAATTGGGGTTGCTCGCAAGCGCGTTCGATCGCATGGCGGCGACGCTGGAACAACGCGCGAGCGAAAGCGAACGAATGAAGAACGCGCTCCTCGCGTCCGCACATCGATCCCAAGTGCTGGCAGACGCCGCCAGCCGTCTCAACGCGCGGCTCGAATTGGACCAAGTGATGGGTGCGATCTGCGAAGAGGCGGCGCGCGCGCTGAACGTGCCGGCGGCAAGCGTCTGTTTGTACGATCAAAGCCACGATCAATTCGAATGGGCAGCCGACTATGGCTTACCCCCGATGTATCGGAATGAAATGGCGGAGATCCTCCATGACTTGTTCGACCGGCTTCCCGCCCGGCTCGGCGCGCCGCTCGTTATCCCAGACGCGCTCGCCGATCCCAATCTGCCTCGCGCCGATTTGTTCCGCGCGCTCAACTTGCGAACAGTGGCTTGCGTTAGCATGCGCCGCGAGGGGAAATTGGTGGGCGTACTCAAAGTCCTGACTTTTCGCGAGCCGCGCGAGTTTACCAACGACGAACTCATGCTGCTGCGCGGCTTGACCGATCAGGCAGCGCAGGCGATCACGAACGCGCGCTTGTACGCCGCGTTGCGGCAGGAAGAACAATCGCGCGCCATTCTCTTGCGGCGGACGATCACCGCGCAGGAGGATGAACGGATGCGGATCGCGCGCGAACTGCACGACGAGACGAGCCAAAGCATCACCGCGCTGATGGTCGGCTTGGACACGGCGAGGATCGTCGCGTCCTCCGACCCGCCCAAAGCGCGCGAGCAACTCGAAACCGCGCGGACAATTGCAAGAGGAATGTTGAGCAGCATCCATGGCTTGATCGCCGATCTGCGTCCCTCCCTGCTCGATCATCGCGGACTGTTGCCGGCGATTGCGTGGTACGGCGATCAGCGGCTCAAGCCCTTGGGCATCGAGTTGTGCTTGGAGGAGAATCTGAGCGGCCGGCTTTCCCCGCTTGTGGAATCCAGTCTTTTCCGGATCGTCCAAGAAGGGATCACCAATGTCATCCGCCACGCGCGCGCCACCGAGGTGATCGTGCGGCTCTGGCGGGAGAAGGGTCGGCTGACTTTGCAGATCGCGGACAACGGCTGCGGTTTCGACGGGAAGGCGTTGTCCGATTCCGACGAATCCGGCAAAGGGTTAGGCTTGCGCGGTTTGCAGGAGCGCGCCGCCATCTTGGGCGGCGAATTTGATTTGCGGACCGCGCCGGGGCATGGGACGAGCATAACGATTCACGTACCGCTGCTAGAAAAGGAGGAGGCATGACGAAGATCAACGTCCTGCTGGTGGATGATCATACGATCTTGCGCGAAGGACTGCGCGCGTTATTGAGTTGCTACGACGACGTCCAAGTCGTCGGCGAAGCGAAGAACGGCGCGCTCGCGCTGCAACAAGTCGAAGCGCTGCAGCCGGCGATCGTCATCATGGATATTGCGATGCCGGTGATGGATGGCTTTGAATCCACGCGGCTCATTCGGCAAAAATATCCGGAGACGCGCGTTCTCGTCTTGACGCAATACGAGGACAAGGAATATGTATTGCCCTTGTTGCAAGCCGGCGCGTCCGGATTCGTGTTGAAACAAGCGCTTGGCACGGATTTGATCAATGCGATCCGGACCGTCGCGCAGGGCGAGACTTTTCTGTATCCGTCGGTGGCGACCGTGGCGCTGGAAGAGATCCGCAAGCCCGCCAAAGAGCCAGCGGCAGGAGACACACTAACTTCGCGCGAGCGCGAAATACTCCAACACATCGTCGCGGGCAAGACGAACGCGCAAATCGCCGCCGCGCTCGCGCTCAGCATCAAGACCGTCGAGTGGCATCGGGGCAATTTGATGAGCAAGTTGGGCGTCCATTCCGTCGCTGGCCTGGTTCGTCACGCGCTGCAACATCGCCTAATCACAGAAGATGGATTGAAATGATCTTGAGAAAAGGGACGGCTTATAAGCAGTCCTTTTTTCGTACCCGGTGTTCACCTGGGGCAAAACCGGGTGCGTACCTGTTCCGAATTCGCGCTTGACGTGGTATCCTCAAAGGTGGGTTTACCGCGTCCTTTTTTTGTCCTCGGCACGTTTGAATATTCGACGGAGTTGTCGAAAGAGTTACGATTACAGTGTTGTGATTCCTTGGAATTGCCAGTGTCAATTCCCACTCTCAAGGAGGTCAACTCGATGTCCCAATCTTTCTTTCCCTCAATCAGCCGGCGCGCGTTCCTCAAGGTGTCGGCGGTCACCGCCGCGCTCGCTGCCGTCGGCGCGAAACTTGGCAATGATGCGCCGTTGTTGCAGCACGCGCTCGCCGCGCCGTTAGCGGCAGGTGAGGAAACCTTCGGTTACACATACTGCGATATGTGTAACCAGGTTCCCAAGTGCGGTGTCAAGGTGTACGTGCGCGACGGCGTCGTCACGCGCCTCGAAAGCCGGACGAAATATCCGAACGATCCGCTTTGCGCAAAAGGGATGTCTCTGTTGCAAGAGGAGTATCATCCCGCGCGCTTGTTGTACCCGATGAAACGCACTGCGCCCAAAGGCACGGAGGATTCCAAGTGGGTCCGCATCTCTTGGGACGAAGCGTACGACACCATCGCCAAAAAATTGAACGAGATCAAAACGCGCGACGGCGCGGACAAGGTTCTCTTCATGACCGGCGACCCGAAAGAGATGCGCCCGCCATTGCAGCGCCTCGCGTACACCTTCGGCTCGCCCAACTACGGCACCGAAAGTTCGACGTGTGCGCGCGCCACCCAAGTCGCCGCGATGCTAACGTTTGGCTTCAGCGGTACCGGCGCGATGCCATCCGCCCAAACCAAGACTTGTTTGATCTGGAGCAAGAACACGGCTTGGTCGGGTCCCTACGACATGTGGAAATTGCTCGACGCAAAAGATCGCGGCTGTAAATTCATCGTCGTCGATCCGCGGCTGACGCCAACCGTGCGCAACCTCGCCGACATTCATCTGCAACTGCGCCCCGGCACCGATGGCGCGCTCGCGCTTGGCTTGATTCACGTCGTCATCAAGGAGAACCTGTACGACGCCGATTTCGTCGGCAAGTGGGTGCATGGTTTCGACGAACTCAAGGAGTACGTCAAAGAGTTCACACCGGATAAAGTCGAAAAGATCACCTGGGTCTCCGCCGCCAAGATCGTCGAAGCCGCGCGCCTCTTTGCGACGACCAGGCCCGCCACCTGGATCGGCAGCGCGTCGCCGACGGTACACAGCGTCAACGCCGCGCAAAACCATCGCGCGATTCTTTCGCTGTACGCGCTCACCGGCAACATTGACACGCCCGGCGGTTGGACGCTCGCGACGAATCCACTCCCGACCGCCGACGGCGTGTTCAATCGGTACCGCGAAATCGGCGTCAAGATGACGGACAAGCGCGCGGACATCAAGGCGTTTCCGGTCTGGGCAGAAATCAACGACGAGATTCAGGTCAACCTAATTCCGGAGTACGTCAAGGAAGGCAAGATCAAAGCCGGCGTTTTCTTCGGTGTCAACGCGATGATGTGGCCCCAGAGTCACGAGTACCAGGAAGCGTTCAAGAATATGGAATTCGCGGTTGCGGTGGATTATTTCACGCGACCCTGGACGCACAATTTCGTGGATATGATTTTACCATCCGCCACGGCGTTAGAACGTATGGCGCCGCTCGCAGTGTTTGGTCGCCAAATCTTTCACCGCAAACCGGTCGTCAAACCGTTGGGCGAAGCGAGAGAAGATTGGCAGATCATCTTCGAACTCGGGGCGAAATTGGGGTACGGCAAGGAATTCTGGAACGGCAACGTCGAAGCCGGCATCAACTTTATCCTCGAACCGGTCAATCTCACTTCGGAAAAATTGCTGGCGAATCCGGAGATGGTCGCGATTGTTCCGCCACCCGGTCCCGAACAGTACAAGAAGTACGAACTCGGGCTCCTGCGCGCGGACAAGAAACCCGGCTTCAACACGCCGACCGGCAAAGTCGAAATTGCCTCTGAGGTTCTCAAGAAACACAAGTTGGATCCGCTGCCGGTGTACAAAGAGCCGCTGGAGAGTCCGATCAGCACGCCGGACCTCGCGAAAAAGTTCCCGCTCATCTTGAACACCGGCTCGCGTCTGCCGTTCTATACCCACAGCAAACTGCGCGAACTGCCGTGGCTGCGCGAGATCATGCCGCATCCGGTCGTGCGGATCAGTCCGGCGGACGCGACGAAACGCGGTCTCAAGGACGGCGACGATGTCGTGCTCGAAACTTCGCTGGGCAGCATCAAGATGAAAGTCGAAGTGACGAACCTGGTCATGCCCGGCGTGACCGACATCTTCCACGGCTGGCAGCAAGCGAATGTGAATGAATTGATCCCGCGCAAATTCGATCCAATCTCCGGATACCCGCCGTTCAAAGAGGGACTCTGCGAGGTTCGGAAGGCATAAGGAGAAGAAACGATGCAACTCGGATTCTATCTAGACACTGAGCGGTGTGTGGGTTGTTACACCTGCACAGTGGCGTGCAAAAACTGGAACAACCTTGCTCCCAAGACTTCGGCGACGCCAGGCGTCCAGGGTCCCAAGTGGCGACGCGTGCTGAGCGTCGAGTCGGGCAGTTACCCGAACGCGGAGATCGTCAAGCTATCGCTGGGGTGCCAGCATTGCGGCAAGCCTGCGTGCGTGGGCGTCTGTCCGACCGGCGCGCTGAGTAAACGCGCGGACGATGGCGTTGTCGTCGTGGATCAAAACAAATGCATCGGCTGCCGATATTGTTTGTTCGCGTGTCCTTTCGGCGCGCCGCAGTACGGCGAAGAAGGGACGATGCAGAAATGTAACTTGTGCCTGGGCCGATTGGCGGAGGGAAAGAAACCAGCGTGCGTGGATAGTTGCCCGGCGAAAGCGCTGCACGCGGGATCGCTTGACGATTTGGCAAAGCTGGCGTCAGGCAAAGCCGCGCAACGACTCGCGGGGGCAACCTTGCCTTCGCTGATCCTCTCGACGGCGAAGTAGAGTTGGCGGTTGGAAGTTGGCGGTTAGAAGTTGGAGGTTGGAAGTTAGCCGTTCACATCTATCGAAGTCTTTCCAGCTTCTAACATCCAATCTCCAACGTCCAATCTCTAACCCCCAATTTCCACGGAGGTAGATGATGCAACTACAAACCACCTGGGGCTGGCTCATCGCGGTGTACTTTTTCTTGGGTGGATTGGGCGCGGGCGCGTTCTGTACAGTCGCGCTCATCGCGCTCTTAAGCGGCGAGCGTTTCAAAGCGACGATTCGTTTTGGCGCGTGGGCAAGCGCGATTGTGATCGCCGTCGGCACGCTCGCGCTCCTCGCAGATGTCGGCGTGCCGCTGCGCGCGCTCGTCATGTACAACAGTTTCGTGAATCTCAACTCGTGGATGGCGCGCGGCGCGTGGATCTTGTTCTTCGCGATCCTGCTGAATGGGTTGTTCGCGCTGTGGTGGACGGATGCCGCGCTGACGCGCGCCGGGCGGATCTGGAAACCGTTAGTCGAGCAGCGCGCGCTCTGGCGCGCGATCGTCGCAGCCATCGGCATTCTGCTCAATCTCGGCGTAGCCGTGTACACCGGTATCTTGCTCAACGTGCTGCCATTTCGTCCCTTTTGGAACACCGATATCCTGCCGGTGCTTTTCACAGTGTCCGCGCTGGATACCGGACTGGGACTGATCACGGCGTATGCGACCTTGCGCGAGCGCGCGAATGGCGTAGAGCGACTGCGGCTCATTCTGGAAGCGTTCGTCATCATACTGATTCTTGCCGAAGGCGCGGTCTTGGCGTACTATCTGCAAACGATGATGGGCGGCGTGATAGACGCGGTGCGCTCGGCGCAATTGCTCCTCAACGGAGCGCTTAGCCCCCTTTTTTGGGGGGGCGTCGTTGGCTTTGGGCTTTTGGTGCCCTTGCTCGTCTGTGTCGTCCAACTGAGCGGGCTGGGCAAACGCTTTCGACCGGGCGTCGCGCCTGTCATCGCCATTTCAAGTTGCTTGATTGGCGGATTCACCCTGCGGATGGTCGTGCTGCTCGCCGGTTTGCCCCAGATGCTGTCGAGTCCAGCGCTGCTGCAAATCCTTGCGGGAGTGCGGTTCGCACCGTAGTGGAATAGCGGAAAAAAGGAGAAAAAGGAAATGAAAACACTGAACGAAGTTTTGATGACCCGGCGGACCTTCTTAAAGGCAACCGGGGCAGTCGGTGCGGCAATCGCATTGAGTGGAGGCATGCAAAAGGATTTGCTCACTCAAGCCGAGAATGTGGCAAATGCCGCGCCGGAGGAGAAACTCATCCCGACTTTTTGCGCGATGTGTGGTCCCAGTTCCGGTTGTGGCAACATGGCTAAGGTCGTGGGCGGGAAATTCGTAGGAATCGAGTCGTTCCCAGAGTGCCCAACGAACAATGGGTTCAATTGCCCCAAAGCCCATGCCGCCCCGCAATGGGTTTACTCGCCCGAACGTCTCAAGTATCCCATGAAGCGTGTCGGGGAGAAGGGTGAAGGCAAGTTTCAACGCATCACCTGGGATGAAGCGATCACGCTCATCGCCAACAAACTCAAAGAACAAAAAGCCAAGTACGGTCCCGAGAGTTTGGGCATTCTCTCACCAGCCCGCCGCTCGTACAGCGATTATCTGTACCGGTTCCTCATGACGCATGGTAGCCCAAACTATGGTCATAGTGGAATCTGCGCTCTGCAAAGAATGTTCGCGATGTATTACACGGTGGGAGCTTTCCCCTCGGCGGACTATGCCAACGCCGATCTCATCATCATCTGGGGCGCGCAGCCGGTCTACTCCGGTTCAGCCAAAGGCGGGGTAGGCAGAATCATTGCGGCGAAACAACGGGGCGCCAAGTTCATCGTGATCAAACCCTCACTCGAATCTGACGGCGCGGTGACCGATGCGACCTGGGTTCCGGTTCGCCCCGGCACGGACGCGGCGCTGGCGCTGGCGATGCTCAACGTCGTCATTAACGAAAAACTATATGACGCGGCGTTCGTAGAGCAATGGTGCTACGGCTTTGATCAATTAAAAGCGCACGTACAGCAGTACACGCCGGAATGGGCAGAGAAGATCACTGGCGTCACCACCACTCAGATCAAAGAAGTAGCGCGGCTATATGCCACGACGCCGAAGGCAACGATTGACTCATCCAATGGCCCGGAACATGCCCGCGCGGCGAGCGACACCTTCCGCGCCATGGGCGCCCTGATGGCGATCACCGGGCACCTGGACAAACGGGGCACCAACGTTTGGGGCGCAGGCAGCAAAATGCCGGCGCCGCGCAGCGTGCACATGATGGACAAGTACACTCAGGAATGGGTAGACAAACTCGTCGGCTATGAGTTCCCTCCGGCGTTCCAACCTTTCGTCGAAGGTACCTCTTCGTCATTGTATCGTCTGTTCGACAGCGTCCTGACGGGACAAAAGTATCCCATCAAGGCGATCATCGCGCCGGGGAGTCAAGCCATCGCCAGCACGCGCGGCACAAAGCGGATTCTTGAAGCACTCAAGAAACTCGAGTTCTTTGTGATTCTCGACGTAGCCCGCACGTCAGACATGGCGTATGCCGATGTTGTCATTCCCATCAGCACGATGTACGAAACGGATCACCCATTCGAAACGTCTGGCGCATGGATTATGGCGCGCAACAAAGTGGTCGAACCCCTGGGCGAGACCAAATCGGATTACGAGTTCTGGCTTGACTTGGGCACCAAGATGGGATACGGCGCGGACTGGTGGAACGGCGACATCAAGAAGCACATGGACTGGCGGATGGAGCCGCTCGGCATGACCTACGAAGAACTGCGCACCAAGTACCCCAAGGGGCGCACGTACGAAACGAATCCCCCGACCTATGAGCAATATGCAACGCGTTTTGCAGTCAAGAGCACGCGGATTGACAAGGGACCGTATCTGCCACAAGGCAAGGTCGCCCTGTATAACACCTTGTTCGAAAAAGCCGGGCTGACGCCCATGCCGGTCTGGCGCGAGTTACCCGAAGGTCCGACCGCAACTCCCGAACTGTTGGACAAGTATCCGCTGCTTTTGTCCGATTATCACACCTCCCGGACGTACAACGCGGCTTGGTTGCGACATGTCCCGTATCTGCGTGAGATTGAGCCATACCCGTTCCTCCACATTCATCCCGACACTGCCAAGGCACGCAGGATCAGCGATGGCGACTGGGTCATCGTCGAGGGAATTCACGGCAACATGAAGGTGAAGGCGATGTACTATCCGGGAAATCGCCCGGATACCGTGATGGTACTGCATGGTTGGTGGCAAGGATGCCAGGAATTGGGTATGCCGGATTATCCAATCGCAGATGGGGGCGCCAACACGAACAATATGTACACTACCGATCCAAACAAAATGTTCGATCCGGTCGTAACGGGCATGACTAGCCAGACGCTGGTTCAGGTCAAAAAGGCGTGAGCCGGGATCAGCCCTCAGCGGAAACAAAGGAGACTTATATGGCAAAGCAATACGGCTTCTATGTGGAAGCAGACAAGTGCGTCGAATGTCATGCCTGTGCAGTGGCATGCAAGGCAGTCAACAACGTGGAACTGGGTGTGCATTGGAGACGGGTGCATACCGTTTGGGGAGGGCAATTCCCCAAGGTCACCTGCGACAGTATCTCGTTTTCCTGCATGCATTGCGGCAGCCCGGCTTGTGCCGCCGTTTGTCCTACGGGCGCCGTCAAAAAGCGGGCTGAAGATGGCATCGTCACAGTGGATCAGACCAAATGCATTGGCTGTCACGCGTGCGCGATCGCCTGTCCATTTGGCGTTCCTCAGTATGGCAAGAATGGCGCGATGCAGAAATGCAATCTGTGCTTGGATCGCTTGACGGCAGACCAGGAGCCGGCTTGCGCGTGGACGTGCCCGGCGGGGGCTATCCACGCGGGCACGCTGGAAGATCTCACCAAGTTAGCACAACAAAAAACTGCCAAGCAGCTCGTGGGATCAACGCAACCCTCTGTGTTCATCTCCAAGTAAAGTCGCATCATCGCACCGACGGGTTCAGGGCAATCGTTCCTATGCACGCGTCTGTTTGCCTTGAACCCGTTTTTCGCGTAAACTGTCGTCTGTCAGCATCCTGATCGTGTGGTGAACTACATGTCCTATCCAGACCTAGATAATCTCTTGTCAACC
>Ga0233420_10000924_pt1 | contig 11669 bp, 9 predicted proteins | sample Watercolumn_Mata_4_FD_183009 | JGI IMG/M metagenome (GOLD analysis project Ga0233420, IMG submission 183009) | Freshwater microbial communities from Lake Matano, South Sulawesi, Indonesia - Watercolumn_Matano_2014_102_MG | ecosystem: Environmental > Aquatic > Freshwater > Lake | place...
AGTATGATAAATCATTTTTCATACGTATCGCTCATGGTTGGCATGTTGCTGCTGTTCTGGTCTTTTTATCCTGTCATATCTTTCGAGTTGTACTCGCGCCTTTTTATGCAGTCAAATACCCTGTCACCGGTTCCGGTAGTCGACAGAACATCATTATTAAACTCTACAGGATCAACCTTGGGGAGCTATAACATGTATTCAAATAATGTAAGAGACTTCACCCAGGCGAGCCTCTGGTTTCCGTCACAGGGTCAGATAGTTGATTCAGGCAGTTTCAATATTAAGGATTACTATCTCACCATTCCCAAATTGAATATTTCCCGGGCTCACGTGGTTGTGGGAGGGGAATACTTATCAAAAAGTTTAGTTCATTATCTTCCCAAAACCATGCCGGGAGAATACGGTAATGTTGCAATTTTTGGTCATTCCACTCTTCCCCAGTTGTATAATGAAAAAGACTATAAAACCATTTTTACTTATCTTCCCTCTCTTGAAAAGGGAGACAAGATTATGGTACAGGTCGGGGACTTGCAGTATGAATATGAGGTATCGGATATGTATGTGGTAAACCCCGAAAAAATATCGGTATTGGACCAATCGTACGACGCATCTTATCTGACTCTCATAACATGTGTCCCTCCCGGCACTTATTGGAAACGGTTGGTGGTTCGATCAAAACTGGTCCGTTTGCCCTGAAGAGGATTTACCTTTGATTTAGCCTATAATATCTGATAAAATATCAGCCATGACTAGATTAATGCGAACCTTCTTTTATGGTGTCTTCATAATTGTAAAACTGTTCATTACGATCGGCGAGATTTCTCAAGGGATAATTCTTTTCCCGATTGTCTATCTGTCCAAATGGGGAAAATACGGTCCCCCGCTTGTAAAAATTCTCGCCATATTTCTATTCCGATCAATCCAAAGACTGGTGTCCTTCATCATAGGAGTGATAGTATTTCCTTACCGCTTGTTTTTAGCGCTTTTTTCTCGCGAATTTAGATATATGATCCTTGGCTTCCTGGTGTGCCTTATCGTAATTTTAATATACTCTGCATACCGATTTGTCGTCCAACTTCCCTCTCCGAGAAACATCGGGAAGATAAATTTTGCGCAGTCCACTCACCTCTTTGACCGGAACGGGAAACTGCTCTATGAGATATACCGTGAGGAGAACAGGACTCCCGTAAAAGTAAATGAGTTGCCCGTGTATATAAAGCAAGCTGCTATCGCGATTGAGGATAAGGATTTTTTTAAGCATAACGGCGTGTCGTTATCAAGCGGTGTTCTTCGTGCCCTTCGCGAAACATTGGTGACTAGATCCCTGCAGGGAGGTTCAACCATAACCCAACAGTTGGTAAAAAGTTCTCTCTTGACTCCCGAACGGACGCTTCAAAGGAAAATAAAAGAAGTTATTCTCGCCCTGTGGGCGGAAAAACTATTTAGCAAGGAGCAGATTTTGGAAATGTATCTGAACCAGGTTCCCTACGGCGGCTCATCATACGGAATAGAGGAAGCGGCAAAGACCTATTTTGGAAAGCACGCAAAAGAACTGAGCCTCGAAGAAGCCGCATTACTTGCCGGTCTTCCCCAGTCTCCCTCCATATATTCCCCCTATATTAACCCTGAACTTGCACTGCAACGGAGGAATGAGGTATTAAAAAAAATGCGCGATCAGGGATATATTGACGAAAATCAAAAACTCAAAGCTCAAAACTCAAAACTTGAAGTTATTCCACTCAAGACTTCTATCAGAGCCCCGCATTTTGTATTCTATACCAAGTCAAACTTGGAGGATATGTTCGGAGAGCGGACGGTTGAGGAAGGCGGACTAAACGTGGTAACGAGTATTGATTTGGATATTCAGGAAGAAACCGAGAAAATTTTGAAAGAGGAGCTTGAGAAAATAAAAAACCTGAATGTGTCAAACGGAGCGGTATTGATAACCAAGCCAAAGACGGGGGAAATCATTGCTATGGTCGGCTCGGTTGACTATTTTGCGGCGCCGTCTGGGGCTTTCAATGCGACAACGGCACTTCGCCAGCCGGGAAGTTCGATAAAACCCCTCATGTATTCCCTGGCTCTTGACAGAGGGTTTACGGCGGCCACCATACTTGACGACTCTCCTGTTTCATTTTCTGTCCCCGGGAGCCGCCCGTATCAGCCGGTAAACTATGATGGCACATATCACGGAAAAGTCCCTTTGCGTTTCGCTCTTGCAAACTCGTTCAATATCACGGCAGTTCGCGCACTCAACGCAGTAGGAGTAGAAGCATTTGTTTCTCAAGCATCGAAAATGGGTATCAGCACCTGGACCGATCCGTCGAGATTTGGGCTTTCTCTCACATTGGGAGGGGGCGAAGTACATATGACGGATATGGCGACCGCTTTCGGAGTATTTGCAAATGAAGGAAACAAAACAGAAGTTGCCAATATTTTGAGAATACAGGACACGAGAGAAAGGATCCTCTATGAACTGCGCCCCATGAAAAAGAAAGTTCTCAATGAGGGAGTTGCCTATATCATCTCCGATATACTCTCAGATAATTTCGCGCGCAGATGGGCATTTGGTACGAACTCAGCCCTTGAAATCCCCGGATATAGAGTTGCGGTCAAGACGGGAACAACGGATGAAAAAAAAGACAACTGGACCATAGGTTATACCCCGGAATTTCTCGTCGCGGTATGGGTAGGAAATAATGATAATACTCCGATGAATCCCTATTTGACATCAGGAATCACGGGGGCCGCCCCCATCTGGAACAGGGTCATGAAGTTAATGGTGACAAAGTACGGAAACAATATCTGGTTTCAAAAACCGACAAATATAACTGAGAAAATATGCTATTTCGGGAAGACCGAGTATTTTCTGAAAGGAACCGAAGCAAAAACCTCATGCCGCGATTCCCTGTTTGGAGTAACCCCAAGTCCCATTCCTTAATTTAGTTAAGGGAGGACAAGAAATCCTTCAGTATCCGGTAATACTCGTCCAGGCTTTTTATATCCACCCATTCATCATCGCTATGCAGCCCGGCTCCAATCGGTCCGAATGTGACTCCGTTTTCATGGATTCCGTTATAATGACGGATGTCCGATCCGCCGTGTTTCACGATTATCTTTGCGGGAGTGCCGGTAACTGTTCCGGTCGATTTTTGGAGCGTCTTGACATAGCTATTTTTTTCATCCGTCAACTGAGGAGGTTCGAACTCAAGATATTCAACCTCCATACCCTCAAACATCTTTTCTATTTTTTGCTTGATGGTTTTCCAGTCTTCCGGGATAAAACGAATATCGAGCTTCATTTCACAGTTATCGGGTACTTTATTGTATGTAGTATTCGTAGTATCCAGTTTTGCGATGTTTACTGTGGTTCTCCATTCCTCTTTTGTCAGTACGGGGAAATCGCGCTCGATTGCGTCCAACGCCTTTTTCATTTTAAGAATTGCGCTTTCCCCCCGCCATTGGTATGCCCCGTGCGCGGCAATTCCTTTTGTCCTTACGTTCATCCAGACGATTCCTTTTGCCTTATTATTTATTCCGTAGTCGGTGGGCTCCCCCGCAATGACAAAGTCTGCACGGACCCCCCTTTTTATCTGGTATTGCGTACCGTCATATCCTCCTATCTCCTCATCCGTTACCAATTGAAGGCCAACCGGATAGGAAAGCGTATGAGCCAGATCTTTAAAAACCAGTATTTCCGCGGCACCCCCCGCCTTCATATCGTTTGTCCCCCGTCCGTAGAGCTTTCCCTCCTTCTCAACGGGAGCAAACTGTTCGGGTTTTCCCGACACGACGTCCAGATGAGCGTTCAATATGATTTTAAATCTTTCCGGCCTCTTATCCCCCCGGTACGCAAGAATGCTTGGTCTTCCGTTATTGCTGAACTGTTCGACGGTATATCCATCCAGTTGTTTTGTCGCAATATCTATTACCTCCTGCAACTTATCCCTTCTCAAATCAATTGACTCGATCGCAACGAGCTTTTTGGTAAGTTCCAGAACTTGAGAGCCCATAGATTATGCATCCTTATCAACTGATAACAGGAAAGCCTTCAATATTCTATAATACGTCTCAAGACTTTTGATATCAATCCATTCGTCATCCGTATGGATGCCATGACCATGGGGCCCGTACTCAACACCTTCACACCCGACGCGGTTGAAATGACGGATATCGGATCCGCCGTGTTTAACGATGATTTCAGCCATTTTCCCGGTAATTTCTTTTGAAGCGTTTTTAAGTAATTCAATATATCTGTTTGATTCGGGAGTAAACTGCGCGGGTTCATTCACCATAACTTCAAGTTCAACATCTTTTGGGAGAAGTTTGCGTATTTTGCCAACAATGGTTTTTGTATCCTCTGGGATAAAACGCACATCAATGCCGGCCGTACAATCTTCAGCAACTTTATTATACGTAGCATTTGTTGAGTTTATTTTTGATACATTTATGGTCGTTTTCCACACCTCTTTTTTCGGCTCGGGAAATTGTGTCTCTAGCGCATTCAAGGCCCTTTGAATCATCCAGATTGCGCTTTTTCCCTGCCATAAATACGCCCCATGCGCAGCCTTTCCCTGCGCCTTGATATTTGCCCAGATAATACCTTTCGCCGCGTTTTTGATACCCAGCTCGGTAGATTCACCTGCAATAGTAAAGTCGGCTCTCACGCCTTCATCTATTTGATGCTTTGCCCCGTTAAATCCCCCGATTTCCTCATCTGTCACAAGCTGCAGAGCAAGAGGGTATTTTAGTGTCTTTACCAACTCTTTAAATACAAGTATTTCAACTGCTCCTGGGGCCTTCATATCATACGCTCCGCGCCCATATAGTCGGCCGTTTTTTTCATAAGGTTTATATTGATACTCTTTTCCGGGAACAACATCCAAGTGTGCATCGAGAATAATCTTGAATTTTTTGGTGCCGGGTTTTTGTGTATGAATCAGCAGGCTTGGAACCCCGTTTTTTTTAAATCGGTCAACAGTCAATCTTGTCCCTGCGGCTTTTTCAGCAAGAGTCAACACCTTCTTAATTTCCTCCGGATGTTCCTTGGTGGAGGGGATTGAGATGAGTTTTTTGGAGAGATCTAAAATTTTTGAAATGGACATAACGATATTATATATTTTTAATTCTGAATAGCCAATCGAATTCTTTTAATCCAACCAAGGTTTAATTCCTCAAATGGTACTTTTACTAAAAAATGATACAATATAAACATGCAGAAACAAGAAAAAGAGAAACTCATAGCCGCCTGGTTTGCTGCATCAGTAGATGACCTACAGACGGCAATCGAGCTCTTTTCACTGAAGCGTCATTCCGCATGTTTATTTTTTTGTCATCTATCAATTGAAAAGATACTCAAGGCGATATTTCTTAAAAAACATGATACATATCCGCCGCCGATTCACAACCTGCTTCGTCTGGCAAAACTTTCCTCTTTGATTTTAGACCATGAAGAACAGGTGTTATTGGTTGAGATGAACACTTTTAATGTTGAGGCAAGATACGACATCTTGAAGGAAGCCTTATACAAAAAAGCAGATAATGCTTATACGAAAAATTATCTCGATAAAGCAAAACAACTTATCGATATTTTTAAGAAAGAGTTATGATACATAAACAACTACTAGTAAAACTCGGAATTCTGGATGAAGTACGGTCTTATATTGATGTTTTATTAAAACATAATATTAATCCAAAACAAATTATCTTATTTGGGTCTTTGGTTAAACAGAAGGTTCATAAGTATTCGGACATAGATCTTGCTATTGTATCTGAAGATTTTGAAGGAGACAGTATCGAAGCAATGATGACTTTAGCAAAATTAACTATGGGTATATCTGATCGCATAGAACCCATTGCCATTTCTTCTCAAGATCTATCAAGCCGATATAATTCTTTAATTGGTGAAATAAAAAAATACGGAAAAGTAGTTTATTCTTCATAGTTACGATTTTTTTAGGTTAAGATTTTTATTTTTTTAGTTGAGGGGATGGAGATGAGTTTTTTGGAAAGATCTAAAATTTGGGTTAACATAAGGGCTATTATAATATTTTATCTTTAAGTGTAGTTGCAAATTCTTCTAATTGTTCACGTACTTTTTTATCAAGTCTAATCGAATGGAGACAATCTTCATATCCATTCATTGTTTTTCTAAATCCAGCTTGCCAAATGGGTTTACCTTTTTTTGTTGTTTGCCAAGGCCTAATCATTGCAGGAGTTAATCCGCATTCATCCATCAGTTGTGCTTTCTTTACATCTTTTACGTTTTCATAACTCGTAATGATCTGTAATCCTATAGCTTCAGATAAGCCAAGAATATATTGTATTTCTTCGTTTGTTGTATGATCGTTTGTTTCAATAAATCCCGAAGCGTCTGGTTTTATAATGGTGATTTTAACGTTTCCATGTTGAACGACAGTAATATCCTGTTCATCGTGAATTATTTCAAATCCGTTTCTATGCTCCTCAAGTTGATTTAATATGGTAGTTCGTACTTTTAGAGCAGACGGAAGTTTGTATTCAACAACTGATTTATTTTTTTCTGCAGGATTGTGAAGGGCTTTTGCAATATTTGTATACAGCTTTTCTCTTAGAGCGAGTGGCCAATTTTTCAATTCATCATATAAACGACTTTGATCAGCTCTTAGGCTGGTCATATGTATCATGCTTTCGCGTGCTGGACCAAGCTGTTCTTTTCCAGGCCCAGGCACATCTACTTCATGGTCATACACAACGTGTTTGCCAGATTCGATTGTAATAGCTTTTAATCCTGCACCTAAGCTTGCTTTTTGCATTCCAAGTTGATCTGCCCTCGTATCGGTATAAGGATGAACTTTTTTTCGTTTTGCAACTCTCTCAAGGTTTTTTGTCATATTACTTGCCAAATGATTATTTCTGTATTCTGGATGTACAATAACTCGTTTTATTTCAGCCATGAAACCATCAATTCCTAACACTGCAGTGCCAATAATGTGTTGAAGTTCCGGTTTTAAGGCTGCAACAATGCGAATTTCACCCTGAGTTATCGCATCTACTAATGATTGCGGCTGATAAACACTTTCAAAAGGATAGCCCTTAAAACCACGATGAGCTAATTGAGCAAGTCCTTGACCATCACCAATCGTTGCATTACGTATCCCGTATTCGACCACCATATTTGTATAAACTAAAAAACCCCGCGGTTGGCGGGGTAGATTTGTAATGGATTAATTTTATTTAATCGTTAATACCCCACCTCGCTGAGCGAGGGTAAAAAAGAAAAAGAAATAATCTTTTCTTTGGGATATCATAAAATATATTTTACATTAAAAAAGTCAAATTTCAACCGGTGGTAAGTTTACCTAACCATTTTCCCATGTATTACATTTTTTTTATAAATTGATCTAATATTTTCGAATACAATTCTAAAGATTCAACAGAGACATATTCATTTTTTGCATGGTAATTATCACCGACTGGACCAAATCCAACGGCAGGGATGTCGGCATCGGCTGCAAATCTCGCATCATTAGTGCCGTGATTTTGAAAATAAAGATCATTTTTCTTATGCAATATGTATTTAGATATTGTATTTAGTTTTCGTAATAGTGGATTTCGAATATCCGTTTTCATAAGTGGAGTTGAATATAATTCTTGATATGTTACTTCGCGATAAGGACGTATGGCTGTTTTTATTAAACTTTCAATTGAATTATTATTTACATGTTTTCCGCAATATCGTATGTCAAGTTCGGCTTCAGCATAGTCAGGTATAGAGCTTCTTGTAAGACCGCCCTTTATTGTTCCGAGATTTATGGTTGAATACCAGTGCTTTTTATCTTTAATATTATGAGGGAATAGTTTTTCTATATTTTTATATACCTCATATAATTTGTGAATTGCATTGGCTCCTTTCCAAGTATAGGCGGAGTGTTCGCCAATACCTTGTGCCATAAGTTTAAACATAAAAACTCCCTTTTGTTCTGTTTTTAAATAAAATTTTTTTTCTCCTTCCGCAGTGATAAAGAAATTCCCTTTCAATTTGAGAGTATTAAGTAGATATTGTGTACCATTGGTACCTCCAACTTCTTCATCGGAAGTAATCAATAGAAGAAGTTTTCTCGGACTGTTTACATATTTTTTCATAAGATAAATTAAACATGCTAGACCACCTTTCATATCCAAAGCCCCTCGCCCATATATTTTATTATTAACTACTCTTGCAGTATACTCATCTTCAGATGATGCAGGGACTACATCAATATGGCCATGGAGAATAAGATCAAATATTTGTCTTTTTTGAGGCATGTTACTAATTACTAAAGATTTAAAGCCACCCGACTCATATTCTTTAATATACAATCCATCAAGATATTTTTTTATATATCCAAACGCCTTTTCTATTTCCTTAAATCTTCCGGTTACAGTTTTAAATGCTACTAGTTTTTTTGTCAGTTCAATTAATTTATTTTTCATTTAAAAATTAATCTGAATATTGTAATGGTCATATTGTGGTTGATTACGATCTCCGTAGTATATTCGTTGCACATTGTCTTTTTTTTCCATAGCCAACCAGTGATCCATAAGATGGGGGTTTTCTAAATAAGATTGAGGTATGTCAAAACGCTGAGTGGATACATAGCACCAACTTTTTGCTTTTTTATCCGCTACCAGTTGATTGAGGAATCTTACAATCCGGGGTTCATTCTGTTTTGAAGATGCGGATACTAAAGCAGCCCCTCCTTCAATAACGACCTCATGAGCTCGGCTTAAGACTCCGATAAAAATACCCAACCCATCTAGATCACGAGTTGCATCACAATTCCATGCGGCTGCGTGGTGTTCTCTTAATGCTGCAAGATCATCACCATTAACCAATGGTTGTTGTGGGAGATTTGCAAATAATAGATCAACTTTACCTTGAGCTTGACATAATTGTACAACTTGATCATCTATGCTATCTGCAACAGTTGTAGTGAGATCACCAGGTGGTAAACCATTTAAATCCCAGTTATATGTTGCCAGTTCTGCGGCATTTGGATTCAGGTCTGTGGCTATAACTGCCAAGTTTGGAATAGTTTGTTTTGCCATGATCGGAATGATTCCAGATCCGGTACCTATATCCAGAGCTTTTGGTTGGTGACCATTTCTTCTTGCTATTTGATCAGCAATAGGTAAACAATGCTTAGCTAAATGAAATGCAGAATATGGAGGCCACACATTTTCTGCATCCGCTATTTGGATTGACTCGCCCGAAAGCGGATGAAGATGAATTTTTGGTTGTGATAAGTGTAAACGATCTGCGATTTCTGCCATTGCTGCCATAATTAATTTATTAAACTTTTAACTAACTCCTGTACTATTTGAACATGTTGATCTCTTGTTTTACCATCAAGCATTTCCATAGGTACAAGAAGTTTTAATTTCATAAACGGGTGTGAACCATCTCCCCAGCCAAAGTAACCAAATGAGGTAGAGAATGGATAAATGCCCATATTAGTTAACTGTTGACATGTATTGGTATAGGTATGGAACAAATCAACATTATATGTCATATGAGGTAATCCTTCTCCTTCACCCATTTTCAGCTGCACTTCAAATAATCCAGTATCAGGCATAAGTGCAATAAGGGCCTCAGGAGTTGACCTGCCCCCACGTCTAAAGTTGTAATCATGGAATACAATTCTTCCATCATTGCGTACCAATACATCTCCGGCTAGAACTCCATTGCGGTATCCGTTTTTAGCCATAACTTCTCCCATTTGGCTGTATGCTTGGAATATCTTTTTCCATACCACAGGATCTTCCTTGACAAGTTCTGCTTGAGCCGCAATCCATCCACGATCATATTCTCCATCATCATTGGTGCCAAACGGGAACATGGACATAGGCATAAATATCCCACCCACCATCATGCCTCCTGCCGTTAGGTCATACCTAAATCCTTCAACCATCCTTGCATCATCAATAAATTCTTCAACTACTGCAAATTGAGGAAGTGTTTGAGAATCTTTGTAGGAAGCTTTCATTTTTTCCAAAAGAGCGGTACGTCTGGCAAAATAATCCTTGTGCATATCATATACATCCGGATGTTTATCTGGCATAAGGTTACCTAGTCCCGAAACACCATTTGAATCAAGTTTTATGATCGCACGCATACCTTGTTCTGAAAGTTTACCCACACAGGCTAACATTGTATCTGCCATTTTCCCCATATTTGTATCTGTTTTTTCAAATTCTGATCCATGTGTATCTACAGTTTTCCGTGACTGTTCAATATACGAGTCATAATCTGTTGAGATGCTACCATCAGCGTGTATTGCCATCATAGTATGCAGATAATCTCCCAGTCCTTCTTTACACAGAAGAAAGTTATTATGTGCTTTGTCCATATTGGGTATATCAGGAAGGACAACCTGACCAGATTCAGTGTACTCACGGAGTGCTGTTTGGTGTACGGGCATTACTTGAAATGGAGAAACATAGGTTTTTTTACCAAGCTGCAACAATTGCGAAGCATATTTTGACATCATATCTATATGTGTTGAGGCTGTGTAAGCATTTACAGTATCCTGATTTTCCATTTTCTCCGCATACTCTTCACACATATTCATGTATGTTTGCTCATCAACATTCATTAAATCCACCAATGTATCACCTTGTTCATACATGAGTCTTACGGTTGCTTTTACTTGCATATCATGTTCCATTTTTTCCTTCATTGCTTTATAGTTTTTTATCTCAACAGGATTAGGCGGCGCAGCACATAACACGGATACTCCATTTTTAAATCCCGGAGAAAGAAGAAGGGCAGGAAGCATCACTCTTTCGTATCCTGGTAATCCTGCCAATTTCCGTCTTTGAGCCTCAGGGACGGCAAAGGCAGTATCATCAAAAAATATTGCATGATCAGCTCCTGTACTTGTTGCAAGACGTTTAGCCACTTCTAGCCTATATGCCGGATGGGCAAAATACTCCACACCCATAGCACCTAATGCGCCGAGTTCCATTTGTTGTAGTGTAGCTTTTTCTAATACAGCCATATTAAATTCAAAAACTTCCGCTTTCTCCTGCGGGGTAATTTATAAATTTATTTACCTCCCCGCAAAATACAGAGCAACTAAAAAAAATCCCCCGCTTAGCGGGGGTCGTTAACTAAGTTTTATCTTTATTAACATCCTCCCGCCATAGGCTGGGTAAGTAGGACAATAATAAATGATAAAACGTTAGTTTTCATATCTTAGAGAGTAATTATACATAATTTCTATTCATTTTGCAAGAGATATTTTTTCAAAGCCGGTTAGGCTCTGGAGCACCTTCGGGACAATTACCGATCCGTCTTGTTCCTGGAAGTTTTCTAGAAGTGCGATCAATATGCGAGGTGAGGCAACTGCTGTATTATTATACGAAAAGCAGTATTCCTTGGAGCCATCCTTTTTGCGGTATTTAATATTGAGTCTTCTTGTTTGGAAATCACCCATGATTGAATTACTCATGGTCTCGCCGTAGCCATTTCGGGAAGGCATCCACGTCTCCGTATCGTATTTTTTCAGCTGAGGTTCACCCATGTCGCCGGTGCACATGAGAAGTACTTGATAGGGGAGTTCAAGATCCTGCAAAATGCTTTCCGCATTTTGTTGAAGTTCTTCCTGGATTGATCGTGCTTCATCGATATCATTTTTCCAATAATG
>Ga0233420_10000928_pt1 | contig 11647 bp, 6 predicted proteins | sample Watercolumn_Mata_4_FD_183009 | JGI IMG/M metagenome (GOLD analysis project Ga0233420, IMG submission 183009) | Freshwater microbial communities from Lake Matano, South Sulawesi, Indonesia - Watercolumn_Matano_2014_102_MG | ecosystem: Environmental > Aquatic > Freshwater > Lake | place...
AAAATATCGGCATGGTTTGGAATTCAAATAACAATTCTATTAATAATAATTGGGGAAAAAACCCTACAGTGATTTTTCCCCTTCGTATAAGATTGGATTTAAATATTTATGCTGATTCCATCAAAGTTTATCCTTTAAACAATATGGGGCAGGCAAATTATATAACGCCTTTTGTAATTAAACCAATTGTTAAAAATTATTTTTCTGTGGAATTAGATCAAAACGTATATAAAACACTCTGGTTTTCAATTGAAAAGTTTGGATATGGAGATCCAACATCTGTTCGTGGTGATGGTGAATTTCCTGCAAAGTTCGGTTTAGAACAAAATTATCCTAATCCATTTAATCCTAGTACTGTAATCTGCTATCATTTGGCGGCAGACAGTTTTGTAACTTTAAAGGTGTATGATATTCTTGGAAGAGAGGTTTCAACACTAATAAATGAATACCAATCTGCCGGAACTTATAATTCAACATTAAATTTCCAACTCATTTCTGCCGGCAAACAAATTTTAAATTTGTCATCCGGAGTTTATATTTACAAATTAACTGCCGGAAATTTTTCGGCAGCAAGGAAGATGTTATTGTTAAAATAAAACTGCTTAAAAAAAAATAAATTTAAAAAATAATAATCGATGCTTAATAGAATATTTAAAATATTGACAATTTTATTTTTTATTACTGTTAAAATTTTTTCGCAAGTTACTTTTACTTCCTCAAACCTTCCAGTAATTATTATTAACACAAACGGGCAGAAAATTCCAGATGAGCCAAAAATAACTGCAGATATGGGAATAATTGATAACGGCTCAGGCAGAAGAAATAATATTACTGACTCATTTAATGGTTATAATGGAAAAATTGGAATCGAAATTAGGGGACATAGCACTCAGATGTTCCCAAAGAAACAATACGGAATAGAATTGCGCGATAATGATGGTAACGATATTAAAGCATCGTTACTTGGTATGCCCGAAGAAAGTGATTGGGTGCTTAATGCTTCATACACTGATAAATCATTTATGAGAAATGTTATTGCGTATAAATTAACAAACGATTTGGGAAAATATGCATCACGTACTCGGTTTTGCGAAGTGATTCTTAATGGAGAGTACATCGGTATATATATTCTGCAAGAAAAAATTAAGCGAGATAAGAACAGAGTTAACATTAAAAAAATGAATACAACAGATATCTCAGGTAATGCTGTTACCGGAGGCTATATTGTTAAGATTGATAGAATTGATCACGGCGATAAATATTGGACTTCACTGTATCCTGCAGTATATCAAAGCTCTAAAGCACCAATAACATATATTCATGAATACCCTAAATCTGCAAACATTGTATCCGAACAGCAAAAGTATATTAAAGAATATGTGGACAAGTTTGAAACATCATTATATCAAGGAACATATAGAGACCCGTTTTTAGGTTATTATGATTTTATTGATTTGGATTCTTTTATAAATGTCTTTTTGATTAATGAATTCACCAAAAATACCGATGCTTACAGATTAAGTGCTTTTTTCTATAAGGATAGAGACAGCGAAGGTGGAAAACTTTGTATGGGTCCAATTTGGGATTATGATATTTGTTTCGGGTTAGCAGATTACGATGATGGATTTAACCCTGCAGGCTGGCAGGCATATAAACATTACGATGGTATTTGGAGTAGTCCGTTTTGGACATCCAATTTGATGAATGATTTGGTTTTCAAGAATCGGCTTGCAAAAAAATGGGTTGAAGCTAAAAATAAATCGATCAACATATATTCAATTTCAAAATTTATTGAAGAGAATGCAGCTTCATTAGAAGAGGCATTGCAAAGAAATTTTGCTAAATGGAAAGATCTATTTAATCCTAATATTTATATATGGCCAAATAAAAACAGGTTCACTTCTTACGGTGAAGAAAAAAATTATCTAGAAAGCTGGATTAGCCAACGTATCTATTGGTTAAATGGTAATCTTCCATCTGACTATTCAGATGTTGAATGGCTTACGCTAGATCTTTCCAAATTGAATTTTATTATTGGTAAAGCAACAAAAATCCCACTCTCCAATTTTGTCAAAAGCAAAACGAATGTTTCTTTCATTAATTTCGTTTCACCCGATGCAAATTGCAAATTGCAGGTGCTTAATGATACTCTTTCAATCACTCTATTAAAAGCAAATAATTATGTATTGAAAGGTGTTGGCGTAAAAGAATCAGATATTGTTGTAATTTCTCCAGCATATAATATTCCAATTACTGCAACAGACATTAATCAAAATTCAACCCAAACACCTTACACTTTCGAATTATTTCAAAATTATCCTAATCCGTTTAATGGAGAAACAACAATCAGCTATCAGCTCGCCTCGCCTTCGGCATATCGAAGCGGGCTGTCAGCATTCAGCTTTATAACCTTGAAAATTTACGATTTGATTGGAAGAGAAGTAACAACTTTAGTAAATGAATTTAAACCAGCCGGAATTTATGCTGTAACATTTAACACTCAAAATTTAAAATTGCCAAGCGGTATATATTATTACAAGTTACAAATAGGTAATTCGTTTCAAGTTAAAAAAATGATTTTACAAAAATAGTTTCATTAGGTACTATCTCATTAATATCATCTTTTTTACAAATGTAAATCCTTCTGCACTCATTCGATAAAAATAAATTCCACTGCTCACAAAACTGCCGGAGCTATCCTCGGCATTCCAAATAACTTTATATTTTCCGGCATCCTTGTAAGAATTTTCGACAACATTTATTAACTGCCCAAGTGCATTATAAATTTCAATTTTTATATTGCCAGGTTTTGGTAAACTGTACTCTATTGTTGTGGAAGGATTGAATGGATTCGGATAGTTATTACTTAAACTAAAATTGAAAGGAAGGTTCTCCTCTTCTTCAATGTTGGCAATAGTATTTTGGAAAACCTCAATTTCATATAAAGAGTAACCATAAGCGGTACCGCGCCTAATTCCAAAAATTCTTAAATATCTGGAATTACCTTGAACGTTTATTTTTTCATATCCTCCTGCACCATTTGGTTGTGTAAACAAGGTTGTCCAGTTTTGATTATCATCGGAAGTTTGTATAGAGTATGTTTTTCCAAATGCATATTCCCAGTTCAATCGTATTTCTGCAAATTGAGTTTTAATTCCAAAGTCAATCGTTATCCATTGCGGATCCGAAAATTGTGAAGACCAACGAGTTCCAAAACTGCCGTCAACCGCATTTTTTCCTTCATATCCGGCAGCTTCTATTGAAGATACAGTAACATTTTTTTTAAAAGCTAAATTAACCGGGGGTGAAGGATATACCGTTAAGGTAATTAACTTATTATTATTATTATCGTTAGTTTCAACAATAGCAGATTTTGGATCTACAATTGCTTCTACTGTATAAGTCCCGGGTTTACCTGCCACCCAATAATTAATGTTATTGTTTCCTTCCATAATATTCGAGCATACTAAAGCCATTCCTCCTTTTGCAATTGAATCTTCTAACGCAAAAGAAGTAGCAGCATACTTTCCATCAACACTGAAACTAACTTCATGAAAAGTTGATGAAGGGCTTGGTCCGGTTCCACGATTCATTATTGTTGCAAGAAAAATTACTTTGTCACCTTCCTTAGGATATCGGGGAACAGTCATAATATTTGCAATTTGTAAATCTGGTTTAGGTGGATGCGGGCGTAAGTCTAATGATTGGCTAAAAATTATATTATCCGAAGAGCTTCCCACTTTAAAAGAATATGGTCCAGGATCAATTTCATAACTGTTACTTTGTTGTCTAAAATAATAAAGTTCATTTGGTGTAATAGTAAAACTTACTGACTTTTTTTCACCGGGATCAAGATATACTTTTTTAAATCCTTTCAAATCTTTTTTGAATTTAGATACATAGGCAACCGGTTCGCTTAAGTAAAGCTGAACAACTTCTTCACCAGCACGATTACCAGTGTTTGTAACATCAACAGTAACAGTAATGGGTTCTTCATAATATGCCCAGGTTTGATGTGACATTCTAAAATTGCTGTATGAAAAAGTAGTATAACTTAATCCAAAGCCAAAAGCATATTGAGGAATAAAATTTTTATAATCAAACCATCGATAACCTCCACCCTGAATTGCATCAAGATTATTTTTATTATGTTCAGGATCGGGAAGTTGAGAATCATTCATTGGTATTGTTACTGGCAGTTTTCCGCTTGGATTATAATCTCCAAAAAGAATTTGTGCTAATGCATTACCCCCTTCTTGTCCGGGGTAGAAAGCATACAGCAATCCTTTGATATCATTAATAAAAGGTGTTACCGTACAAATACCGCCGCTAATTAATATAACGATGATATTAGAATTAACCTGCCTTAAATAACGAATAAATTCCTTTTGATTGCCAGGAAGCTCCATAGAACCATTTGCTCTATCAGCGCCTTCACCTTCTTGCGTGGGATCCAACCCGCCGAAATAAATTACTACATCTGCTTGCTGTGCATATTGCAGAGCTTTTCCGATATCAGAAGCAAACCCTCCAGAGATTGTACAACCCTGTGCAAATAATACATTATTTACTCCAATATATTTTTCAATACCTTCGCGCGGCGAAATTTTATAAAAAGGATCAACCCAACTGCTTCCAGATGCATCGGTTCGCATCTCATTTGCATTTGGACCAAGAACTGCTAAAGATTTAATTTTATTTTTATCAAGCGGTAAAATGTTATCTTGATTTTTTAGCAATACAATTCCTTTTTTACCTGCTTCAAGACAAAGAGCTTGATGAGCAGGGCTGTTGATGTTATCTGGATTACCTTTAGGAATATAATCTAACATACCTGCTATAATTTTTGTTCTTAAAACTTTACGCAAAGCACTATTGATTATTGTTTCAGATACTTTTCCATTGTTAACTAATGCAAGTAGGCCAGCTGAGCCATCTGCATAAAGTGATGAACCCATTTCAATATCACATCCAGCTTTGATTGCTTTTTCTGCACTCCAGATTGACCCCCAATCTGATACGACATAAAACGGAAAACCCCATTTGTTTTTCAAAACGGTAGTTAATAAAGTTGAGTTTTCGGCTGCCTTCTGACCATTAATTAAATTATACGAATTCATTACACACATAGCACCGCCTATTTGAACAGCTTCACGAAACTGCAAACCATGATGTTCGAGTAACATTCTATTGCTTAGAGTATAATCATTACTAGTTCTACCATTTTGCCTGTACTCAGTATAAAAATGCTTTACCGTAGATATTGTTGGAGTTGATTGAACACCTTTCACAATGGATGCATTGATCATTGCATTAAGATACGGGTCTTCTCCGCCTGTTTCAGGTGTTCTTCCATTTCGAGGGTCGAGGCACAAATCCAAACACGGGCCAAGCATTTGATGAATTCCTTTCCCGTGAAATTCTTTTCCCATGGCAACACCAATTCTATAAACAAGGTCAACATCCCATGTTGCAGCCATTCCAATTCCAACTGGAAAAGAAGTTGCCAATCCGGTACGGACTCCATGTGGCCCATCGGACATTATAAATCCGGGAATATTCAAGCGTGAATTATCAGCAGTGTGCATCGTTCCTGCTTCATAAAGTTGAAGTACCTTTTCTTGAATTGTCATCTGGTTAATAATTGAATTAATTCTATCTTCAACTGTAGTCTGAGAGTAAATCTTAATATCAACTATTAAGAAAATGTTACTAAGGAAAAATAAAAATTTGAAATAATTTTTTGGAACGATAGTTCTTAACATAACTTATCTCATAAAGAATTGTTAATTAGCTTTTGAATAAACCCTCACGTAGTCTATTTCCATTTTCTGCGGAAAAATATTATTATCAATGCCCTGAGCTCCGCCCCAATTACCGCCAATGGCAATGTTTAATACAAAATAAAAATCTTTGAAAAAAGGCCAATATTCCCAGCCTTTATTTTCATTTTGATTAACGAAATATAATTTATCATCAAGATAAATTTTAATTTCGCTTGCATCCCACTCTAGTATATATTTATGAAATGTAGTCATTACATCTAACATTTTTGTTGTAGCAGTTTTTTGAGTTCCTTTTGTATGGACGTATTTATTGCAATGTGTGGATGCATGTACTGTGCCGGGATCGTAACCGACATGTTCCATTATATCAATCTCACCATTATCAGGCCAACCTTTATTACCAAGATTTGATATTGTTGGCATCATCCAAATAGCCGGCCATGTACCTCTTCCATATGGCAGCTTAGCTCTAATTTCGAAACGACCGTAAGTCCAATCACCTCTGTTACGTGATACTAGTCTAGCAGATGTATATAAATTATTTTGGTAATTATCCATTCTTGCTTCTATAATAAGTTTTCCATTTTCAACTCTTGCATTCTCTAATCTTTTATCAGTATAAGCCTGAGCCTCGTTGTTAACCCATCCGGGCGCGGCAACTTCAAATCCCCACTTCTGTGGATCTGGTAAGCCATTATTATCAAATTCATCTGCCCAAACTAATTTCCATCCGGGTATATCCCTTTGATCATTTTTCTGTTCCTGCTCATTAGTTTGTGAAGAGCAACTATTTATCAATAACAAAAAGTTTATAATTAAAAATGAAAAAATTAGTTTGAACATATTACCTTCTTTTAATTTATTAAAATAATTTACCCAAAATTAATTCTATTTTAGACCAAGTTAAAATTAAATTTCTGGCTGTTAATTTGTCCCGACTCGAAGAAGAAATATTAGTCCATATTTTTTTGTCATCATTACGATTTTTTAATTAGTTGCATTCTTTGTTACAGCATTGTAAGTTGGTAACGTGTTATGAAAAAAAATATCATTCTACCAGCTATACTTGCAGTTATTTTCCTGTTATAGTCACTTTTTGAACTGTAACAAGTCGGGAAAATATTAACATGCATATCATCGTAATAATGTTTATTTGTAATTTCTTTTATCGCTGAACCGAAACGGAATAATTCATAAATACCTTCAAAAACTTTTTCTGCTTTACCACCTTTAAAATTATTTACACAATCCGATGATAGAATATAGAATAGGAAGTACTTTTTCTATAGAGGAATTTTTAAGTGAATTTAACGGCTAAATCGGTTTAATGCATATTGTAAAAAGAAAGCGGAGTGAAAAAATTCAGGAATGAATTCTCTAAATTTTAATAAATCATTAATATTTTACACAGTAGTTTCTATTTTAATAAGCGCAAGTTTACAAGCACAAGACCTACCTGCCAATCTGCAAGCCGCATTATTTAAGAAAATTTTTGCTTTTGATAAAACACTCGAATCAAAACAAATAGAAGTCGTTGTGCTTGGAAGTGGAGATGGAATTGTAGCTGCATTCAAAGAGGCAGGTATAAGTGCAAAAGCTGTAAGCGGCAATCAACTGCCTGCCGGTGTTAATGTTGTTTATGTAAATCAGGGTGTAACAGCAACCAAGTCACAATCTGCATCAAAAGGAGTTCTATCAATTTCCGGAACAGTTTCGTTAGTTGAAAATGGTCAGGTTGCTATTGGGCTAACTGTTGAAGGAGGTAAACCGAAAATAGTTGTAAACCTGCCGCAACTAAAAGCTGAAGGACATGAAATTGCGGCAGACCTATTAAAAATTGCGAAGATTATTCAATAATAAATTATTTACAAAATGAACCGTTATAATAAATTTTTATTTACACAACACACCTTTTTTCATAAAGGTTACAGTAAATGTTTGTTGATTCAATCAGTGGAATCATTAATAAAATTATTAAACAAATATGAGGTGATAATGAAAAACCTAATAACAATTTTTATCGTTATTCTATTTTTGGTTTTTGCTGGAAATAGCGTTGCCCAAGATAACAAGGATCTAAGCAGTTTATCTCTTGATGAACTACTTAATATTCCTATTTCAGTTTCTTCAACCAAAGCAAAAGACATTTTTAATACACCATCCAGCGTTACTGTGGTTGATGAAAACATGATTCTTAAATATCGTTTTAACTCAGTTGCCGAAGCGTTAAGCATTGTGCCCGGCATGCAAGTTTTAAGAACATATTTGAAACGGAATCTTCCAACAGCAAGAGGAATTTTGCAAGATCATTATGCAAATAAAGTTCTTGTTTTAATAAATGGCGTTGCTTCATGGAGTACTGTTACCGGAGAAGCAAATATTGATAAAATAAATATTCACGATGTTGAACGAATCGAAGTGCTTAAAGGACCTGCATCAGTTTTATATGGAACAAACGCATACACAGGCGCAATTAATATTGTATTAAAAAACCCGGTTAAAGAATCAGTACAAACTTACTTCGGAACCGGTTCAAATGGAATATTTCAAGCCGGTGGAAATTATTCTTACTCGGATAATGATTTTAAAGTTTTCATTTCCGGTAATGCTTCAGATGAAGCAGGTGTGGTTTACAAATTCACTGATGAGAAAAAAACAAGCGGACATTATAAGGAATACATGAGAGGACAAAATTTTAATCTGAACGCTTCCTATAAAGGCCATTCTTTGTTGTTTAACACATACGTATCTCATGAAAGTTATCTTGGTGTAGATCCAAATTTTACTTCCGGAATAGGAAATGATCATTGGAACAACGGTTATCTGGCTGCTTATAAATTCAGCAACCAATTAACCGAAGCACTCGATATTAATTATAGTCTTACCTATGATTGGAACCAGCGGAATTTATCAAGAACAGCAGATGATAATACGAGAGCTAATATTAAAGGCTATCGTGTTTATAATAATTTGAAATTTAATTATAACATAACTCAAGATTTTAATATTGAAGCCGGGGCAGATTATGATCTTCGCCAAGCTAATGAGTATAAAAATTATAATGTTCAAAAAGACAGCACGCTATCCGGAAATGATATGGATTCACGAAAAGTTTATGAATATTCATTATTTGCACAAGCCGGATTAACTGTGGGGTCATTTAATCTTTTAGCAGGAACCCGTTATTCCAGTAATGAATTATTTGGCAGCAATCTATCTTCTAGAACAACTTTGGTTTATTCTATCGATGGTAAAAACAGCGTAAAATTTATTTGGGGTCAATCGTACCGGGCACCATCTCTATTCGAATTGTATTTTCGTACTTCATCAAATACTGTTTTTGGTAATACATCTTTATCTCCAGAAAAAAGTAATTCGTTAGAGCTTGCTTATTTAACCTCATTCGACAAATTTTTTATTCAAGCGCTTGTCTATCATGCAACATATGAAAATAAAATTTTCCGGGTCAGAAGATTTCCAACTAGCACAACTGATAAATCTACAATTTATGTTAATGGTTCAACATTTAAAGCTGATGGTTTAGAACTTGAAGCAAGATATCAAAATGAAGATTTAGCGGATCTATTTGCAAACTATTCATATACAAAAGGAGATAATGGAGATGAAATAAATGGCGACGGAAAATATAATTTTAAATATGTTCCTCAGCATGTTTTAGCTGCAGGTATTTACAAACAGTTTGAAAATTTTGCGGCCTCTTTTGCAATAAATTATATTTCAAAAACAAGCGGAACATTATACGAACTTGATAGTTACCTGACTGCTGATGTTAGTATTGGATTTAAACATAAAATAGAAAAATATTTTTTGAGCCATAGTATTTCAGTAAAAAACCTTTTTGATAAAACAGTACGCTTTCCGGAATTTTCCAGAGGAACTATTAATGACATTCCTTCGGGGTATGGTCAAAGGTTTTCTTACGAATTACAATTAATACTTTAATTTATTATTAGATGAGAGAAGATTCTCAAAATCTTCTCTCATCGGATTATAAAAGTACTTATGTGTAATAATTCTATATAAACATCTGAAAAATAAATTGTTAGTCATGTTGAGTTTGTCGAAACATGACGAAAACATAGTAAAAGTCACTCTTCAACCCGCTCAATGAGACGGCAATAATCTTCATTTAATAGTATTCCAGAAGAATTAAATAGTTATTGAGTTTAGCACAGTTAGGAAAGACTTATTAAATTTTCTCGTATAAAATAAGTTATGAATCAACCCTGTCACAATAAATTTTTTTGTCATTATTGCGTTTCTTTAATTAGTTGCATTCTTTGTAACGGCATTGTAAGTTGGTAAGGCGCTATGAAAAAAAATATCCTTCTACCAGCTATACTTATAGTTATTTTCTTTTTTTCATTAGTTGAGGTTACTTTTGTTTTTCCTCAGACCGGGCAAAATTTAATTTCAAATTCGATAAAAGTTTTACTTATGGATACTTGGCAAATTGCAAAACTCATTTGAAGAATTCTGATAAAAATATCGATTCATTTCTTAATTTTATTTTCAGTTGTCTATTGATAATTATTAACCTAATAGTGGTGTAATAAAATTTTTATGATTAGGATTTTTTTAATACTAATACTCGTTACCACTAATTTGTTTTCACAAACTGTATTAGAAGCTGATGGACCCGGAAACACATACGAACTAATCAACAGTAAATTTGCACCCGGAGGAGATGTTGTAGAAAATCCGGAATGCATTCATCCGGAATTCGGCAGACACATTGTTGAAGTATGGGATGTTGAACTTAACCGTTATGTATTTGAATTTTATTCTCATGTAACTCCAGATAACGACCGATGTATCAATTTTGACCGCCAACGTATTGAAATAAAAACTTATGATGCATCACCCGATTATTTGAAAGGAACTTATGGCGAAACAATAACATACAAATGGAAATTTAAACTTCCAGCAGGATTTAAACCATCAAACAACTTTACTCATATACATCAGATCAAACCGGTTGGCGGAGATGATGGAGACCCATTAATTACTCTTACTCCAAGAAAAGGTTTTCCAAACAAGTTGGAATTAATTCATAACAACACAGATAAAGTAGTTACTGTTAATCTTTCCCTTTTTGAAGGTAATTGGGTTGAATGTACAGAAGTAATTAAGGTTGGCTCAGCCGGAACTTTTTCCTTGATTATTAAAAAAGTAAGTGACGGAACAGTTTTACTTTCATATAACAATAATAATATAATGACTATACGACCGGATAATAATTTCATACGCCCGAAATGGGGAATCTATAGAAGTTTGCTTAGTGCCGCTGATTTACGCGATGAATCTGTTCGATTTGCAGGATTTTCAATTCAAGAAGGAACAACAAGTGTAAGTGAAAAATCTGATATCATTCCAAAAATTTTTCACCTCGAACAAAATTATCCAAATCCGTTTAATGGAGAAACATCAATCAGCTATCGGCTGTCGGCATTCAGCCTTATAACTTTGAAAATTTATGATTTGATTGGAAGAGAAATTATTGAAGCAGTAAATGAATATCAAAAACCCGGTAAATACAGCTTCCAATTTTTAACCAACAACTATCAACTTACAAGCGGAATATATTATTACCAGCTTAGAGCCGGCAGCAATACATCAACCAAAAAAATGATTTTGCTTAGATAGTTAAGGGTGCAGCTATTAATTTATTCCAGCATTATTTTGTATTTTATTTTTGGCATTAAAGAGGCTTAAATGAAATCTGAAAGACTTTTATCGCTCGATGCATTTCGAGGATTTACTATTGCAGGAATGATTTTAGTAAATAACCCCGGCAGTTGGAGTAATATTTATCCGCAATTAAAACACGCTGAATGGAA
>Ga0233420_10000929_pt1 | contig 11642 bp, 12 predicted proteins | sample Watercolumn_Mata_4_FD_183009 | JGI IMG/M metagenome (GOLD analysis project Ga0233420, IMG submission 183009) | Freshwater microbial communities from Lake Matano, South Sulawesi, Indonesia - Watercolumn_Matano_2014_102_MG | ecosystem: Environmental > Aquatic > Freshwater > Lake | place...
CAGCATCTCCGCACTTTTGTACCATGGCCGTTCGTAGTGCGTGATCACTCCGCGTAACTCCGCTACCCGTGCGTCATGTTCTGTTTTGCTCATGATAACCGTTTCCTAACAACCGTCAACCCCATCGAGGATTCAGGATCGAGCCCTCCCTCCAACACATCGAAATGTTCTCGGATAAATGCCAGCACATCGCGGCGCTGGTGATGCCCTTGAATGGTATCTAAGTCCTTTGCATCGCTGAGAATATAATCAAAAAATAACAACCCCTTGGGGGTCAACCATTCATGGAGCCGCCGGACTGTGTCGAAGGGGCAGTTCAAATGCTCAAAAACCGTCTGGCAGACAATGGCATCTATGGGCTGGTTCGGTGGGTCGAGTTGAAATTCTTTCTCAGGTTTCAAGAGGATCGTCCGCACCTTAGGTAGACCCTGAAACTTAAACGCAGCATAATGAAACGGAAGTGTCTGAATGTCCGCAAGTAAAAAAGTTCGGTCGCGAAAGGAAGGGGATAATTCAATCAGCCCTGTCGTTACCGGTGCAGTGCCCGCACCATATTCTAGTATGCTACGCCATTCACGACGGTATTTGAACAAAATCTCTACAGCACTGGAATCATCGTGCATGGACTCACGATAAACCTGGTCAAAAAGGTGATATATTAATTCCGGTTGCTGCCACGCCTGCAAATGGATTTCGGCTTCCGCCTTTTCGGGAATGCAGTTGTACTGAAAACGCATGCGATAAATGTTTCTTAAGAAGAAAAAATCCTCGGGCCCCCACAGAGGGCGACCATGAAGAACAGTCCCCCAGTATTGTCGAAATTGATAGAACCATCCAAGATCAAGGTGGATGCGCCGAAATATTTGGCGGACAAGACGTCGGTATCGAAAAGGCACCCAGGACATCCTGTATAATGGATTAAAAACGGAGCGATGCAAGAAAGACGACTGACCTGAAAAGCAAGCCCAGGTTTCTAGAGGATATTGCCGATAGATTTCTGGGATATCTACCTGGAGGCGATCAAAAAAATTGTACTCGCAATGAGAGCGATATGAATAGTTCATAAATATTGTCCTAAAGGCGAGACATCCAGGATAATTGTAATTTTATCATACCTTGTGAGACACTTTGAAAGTAGATATTACATCTCATAGGGGGTATGGAAAATGAAAAAGGAAGTCAGAGATTATTGTCGCTTTCAAAGAAAGCTAGCAGCAATCGAATACGCTGAAGCCTGGAACAATGTTTCCAGAGCATGTCGAACTTTTTGCGTGTCAAGAGCAGCCTTCTACCGCTGGAAAAGAATCTATGATTTGGAAGGCGAAGCCGGTTTAATGAAGCGAAAGCCTATCGCAAAAGACCACCCGCGGCGCATCCCTGAAACCACTGTAGAAAAGGTTCTGGAACTTCGTCGAACATATCATCTTGGGCCGCAGCGAATTGTTTGGTACCTAGAGCGTTATCATGGAATCACGATCGCTTTCTCAAGTGTATATCGCATCCTTGTTCGTAATGGAGAAAGACAACTGCCGAACACTGTTAGTCGTCGTGAACTCCATACATGTCGCTACGCAAAGCAGGTGCCGGGCCATCATGTACAGTTGGATGTGAAAATTCTGAATTTAACCGCTGAGCAGGGATCTCGAATACGCCGCTATCAGTACACCGCTATTGATGATGCTACAAGAGTTAGGGCGCTTAAGATATTTCCACGCCACAATCAGGAAAATGCCATCCTGTTTATTGACTATGTAATGCAGAAATTTCCCTTTAGAATCAATACCATCCGGACGTATCGCGAAGAATTCTATCAGTTGCTGACATATAAAGATGATGTTGATTTAGATTCTAAACTGGCGGCCTGGGAAGATTTTTATAATCTCAATAGACCGCACAGCGCTCATAATGGCCAGACGCCATATGAGGCCCTCAGAAGTATGCTGAGTAAGCCACAAAGTGTCTCACTTACTTGACAATACTACACTTCTGCTTTCGGTGTCCCAAGTTGCCTCATGATAGCGATGCCCGGATCGGTGTGAGAAGAAACCCCCAAAACCCCGACCGCATCGAGAAGATCTTCGGCTTTAATGCAATTATCGACACCTCCATCGAACTCAATCTCGGAATAGAACTTCCCGTGGCCTGCACCACGATCGCCGGAAACGGAGAAGAGGGGAGGCACTTCATTATCAATAAAAATCAAATCCTCGATCATCACAGCAAACTCTCAAAAATCCATCTGGCCGACGCCAAGTACGATGAAACGCGCAACTATGAATTCTCCCGTTCCCAAGGGGCTATCCCCATCATCGACTATAATCCGAGATCCGAAAACCTCTCACCGCAGGCTCTCAAAACAAGGGGATATAATCAACAAGGCCGTCCTTATGCTCCCTGCGGCATCCGCACACATCCCAATGGCTTCGACGAAAAACATCAGAGGGCTTCGTTCTCCTGCAGGCGTCGTTGTATCAGCTCAAGCGATCCTCAGATCCGGCAATACGCCGAAAACTGTAAGCACTGGATCAATTATCACGGATTCACCCGTCATATGTCGGTTAACGATTTCCCCAGGCTGACCATCGAGGTCCTCCGTGGAACATACCGGCATCATAAGCTCAAGGCCCTCCGCTCCGCATCCGAAAGAACCAACTCTTCCGCCAAGGAAGATCTTTGCATCCTCAGCAAACCCAAGATACGGGGGCTGAAAAATGCCGGCGTTCTCACACAGATGGCCGTCATGGTCCTGCTCCTCAAGCGCATCATGCGATTTATCGTCAAGGTCACGCTCGCCATCAGAAAAATGTTCAGCAGCAAATCTCCGCCCCTAAAACCCTTTCTCCCAGGTCCGGAAGTTCCGAAGTTCATCGCCAATCTGATCCAGCGGGAGTGAGCCGGAAATAAGAAGGATCTCAAATCGCGGGTTCAAATCTATATCAATGGAATCCTTTTTTTTTCGGCCATCCGTCATCCCGCCCGTTTATCCTGTCAAAAAATCTCCATCAGAAGAGTCTAAAATCTGTCTGTCGCCCCAAAAACCACTCCCCGTACTGATCTTCTTTTCTCCTGATAGCGATCCAAACTGTAGCAGGCATCATCGGCGCCTCACTCTTAAATTGGCTCGCTGTTGATAACGTGTATAAGAACAAAATTGTTTAATATTTTTTACTATCTGAGCTTGCGTGCAGGATTGCCAGCATAAATGCCAGGCTGGTCTATATTCTTTGTCACTACTGATCCGGCCCCTATCACTACGTTGTCACAAATGGACACCGGTAAGATAGTTGAATTCGAACCAATGGATACGTGGTTTCCTATTTGAGTATTTTGCCACAAACTTGTATTGCCTTTGGCCGGACCACCGATTCTGTATGGGTCATTAATAAACATCACCCCATGGGCAATGACGCAGTTCCTGCCAATAGTCACCCGTTCGCATATGAAACTATGGGACTGCACCCGCGTACCCTCACCAATGACAACACCTTTCTGAATTTCCACAAACGGTCCGATAAAACATCCGTCGCCGATGGAGCAATCATAGAGATTGACCGGTGCGATAACCGTCACTCCCTGACCAAATGCCACATTCCGGATTTGAACTTTCAGTTGTTTGGGGGTATTCATGTGGATAATATTTCAAGAACTTTTTGGGCGTGGTGAATCCCAGTCAGGCAAGGTGTACCATATTCTATGCAATCCAGAAAATGGTTAATCTCTACTTTCAGTGGTTCTTTATGGTTGATCATTGGCATAAACACGTCTCCCGAACGGTAACTGAAGGTAGGAAAGTGTTGGTTGTCGTAGTCCATTCTTTCACCAAGTACCGCGCGCTGATCAATACCTTTATCATAGATAGCAATCTTGTTTTCTGCCATATCATCATAGACAATCATTTTTTTCTTGCCAACAACAGTTATCGCGCGGACTTTACGAGGATCCAGCCAGCTTACATGTATGTTGGCCAACACTCCGCCTGGATATAGAATATTTAAAAAAACCACATCATCAATCCCCTTCTGAATAAAATCTTTTCCACTTCGTTGCACGCGTATGGGTGACGGATCACCCAACCAGTACTGGATGATGCTGATGTCGTGCGGGGCTAAATTCCAAAGTGAATCAACATCTGAACGAATACGCCCAAGGTTCAACCGCTGGCTGTATATATAATACACCTCCCCGACATCACCGCTATCGATCACCCGCTTCACATAGCGAACGGCCTCATTGTATAAAAAAGTGTGACCCGCCATTGCTACTAACTTCTTTTCCTCTGCCACCTTGCCCAATTCAGCTACTTCAGCCACGCTGCCGGCCATTGGTTTCTCAACCAGAACGTGCTTACCGGCTTTAAGCGCCTTCATGGCCAGAACGAAATGGGTGGCGACTGGTGTGGCAATGACCACAGCCTTGATGTCCGGGTCGTTGAAAACAATATCCGTGTCATCAGTAACCTGAATTGCAGGGTATAAGCCCTGGACATATCTTCTACGTTCTACAGAAAGATCTACAATAGTTTTAATATTGCATCGTTCATTGACTACTAGGTTGCGTAGAAGATTGGGCCCCCAGTATCCGACACCAATTTGGGCTATATTAACCATTGCATTTATCCTTAATCGCGTTACTTAAAGAATCACACACAAATTCAATCTTTTCATCAGTTAATTCAGCGAAAATAGGCAAACTTAGGATTTCACCAGCATATGCGGAAGCTACAGGAAAATCATTAGAATTATGGCCAAGATATCTATATGCTTGCAAATTGGGCAGAGCGATTGGATAGTGTACCCCTGTGGCAATGCCACTGTCCTGTAGACGCTTTTGGATGTTTGCTCTGTTTTTCACCCTGATGACGTAGAGATGATAAACATGGCGGATGTTATCGGGACAAGCGGGGAAAGGCACACCCACACCTTTGAGCAACCTATTGTACTTTTTGGCTGCGTTTATCCTCATCTGGGTCCATTTTTCAATATGTTTGAGTTTTACAGACAAGACAGCTGCCTGCAGCCCATCCAGCCTGCTATTTATCCCTTCAAATTCATGGTCGTACTTCTTAATTCTGCCATGGTTGGCGATCATCCTGCATTTGACAGCCAAATCATTATTATTGGTAACAATGGCACCGCCATCTCCATAAGCTCCAAGGTTTTTACTTGGGAAAAAACTAAAACAAGCCACATCGCCTAAAGATCCTGTTCGCTTCCCATCAATCTCGGCCCCGTGAGCCTGGGCGGCATCCTCAACTAGGAACAGTCCATGTACATCAGCAATTTTTCTTAAAGAAAACATGTCCGCCGGACGACCATAAAGATGAACTGGCATGATAGCCTTTGTTTTATTTGTAATAGCTTGTTTCACCTTATTTGAATCGATATTGTAGGACTGCGGGTCACAGTCTACAAAAACCACCTTGGCGCCGGTCATCGTTACCGCCTCGGATGTCGCTATGAAAGAGTTGGCCGCTGTAATGATCTCATCGCCAACTCCTATGCCAAGGGCTCTTAAAGCGATATACAAGGCATCTGTTCCGTTGCCGACTCCCACACAATGTTTAACATGACAATAAGCAGCAAAGGATTCCTCAAATGCCTTAACAAAACTTCCCTCGATGAAAGCTGCTTCTTTCACAACCTCGCCAATGGCTTTATCAATTTCTTCCTTGATGTTCTGGTACTGAGTCTTTAGATCAACAAATGGTATACGCATACCCTCTCCAAATTAATTTTTGTTTACAAGGAAGAAGTCTAGAAGAATAGTTGTATCACAAATGGGGTTTCATCCACCGAAGCGGTATATTGGGTTAACACAACCGGCGGAAAATAACCGAACCCCAGATATCCGCAATTTCAATGATTCGCTCGGGCTTGTTCTGCATAAACTCATCAACCGCCCTCCGGCAGGCCCAATTGGATTCATCGTTGTGATAATCATGAACCATCAAATAGCCGCCTAGGGATAGGCGGGGATAGAAAAACTCCATCGCACTCAATGTCGGTTTGTAGAGATCCATGTCCAGCAGGACAAAGGCAAAACGTTCTGATTCTAGACCCGTGAACGTCTCAGGAACACGTCCTTTCTTGATAACAATATTCCTTTGATCGCCTATATAATTCAATACTGCTTCAACAGAAGTGCTACGGAAGCGATTGTCCTCGCTAACCTCCGGATCAAGATCGTCCCTGTAAAAACCTTCAAATGTATCAAACAGGTAATAAACCCGCTCTGGAACCAGATTGTGAATGAAGCGACTTGCATGACCCTGAAAAACCCCTGCCTCCGCCAATGCGCCTTGAATCTTCTCTATTTCGATTCGTCTGAGCGCCATTGCGATTGTTCCAAATCGATGGTAATCGATATATTCGACGATACTATCGTGCGTTCCCCGATCAAAAGGAGGAAGCTGCATGGACCGCTTATCAGACCAGCGCCTGTAGATAGCCTTCCGGAACCAATCCTGCCGTTCCAGAAATCTAAGAATGAGGGGCAATGGATGAATCACCAGAAGATCTCTTGAACCTGAATGAACATATGGAAGGTCATCGAATATCTGCTCTATCGACTCTTAGAGCAGTCTGTTATCCGTGGCAGCGCAAGGCATAGCTGCTCCAGTCGGTCGGCGTATCGTTCAATTTTCCCATGCTCTGAAACGTATCGATGCGCCGATTCGCCGAGACGTTTGATCTGTTCATTGTTCGCCGTCACTTTGTCGATTGTCGCAGCCCATTCCTCCTGCTCATTGGAATGAACAAAAACAATATTTTCCATATCCCTCAAATGACACCGATCCCACAGGCCTTCCGTTTTAGTAATGAGTACCGGCGTCCCACAGGCCATACTCTGCAGCGCGACACTCTGGCCCGAAGGTTGAGATGATGGCTTCAATGGTATAACGGTGCACAAAGCCTTTCGGTATAGTTCTCTCAATTGGATATCCGATAAACCTGTATTTCGATATGATCCTCGCATCACATCGACATTCGAAGGTATATCGGCAGGAAAATCTCTTTCTGTAACAACATTAATTCTGATATTGATAAGTTTGGCCACCCTTATCAGCAAGTCATAATCTCGCTGAAAATCATTTCCTACAGCCAAAATGTAAGGATGCTTTTCATACTGACCAGAACTCGGCCGCCAAAATCTCGTGTCAACTCCAAAGGGAATCACTCTCACGGCGTCATCCTGCATTCTATATCTCTTTCGGATGATCGGTATTTCCCCTTCACCAAAAAAGCATGACACCATCTTGGTAAAAAGAAGCTTGGTCAGATGAACCGCCATCTTATTCTGATAATGATGAAGAAAACCACAGTGTATGCCAATGAGCGCACCACACCATTGTTTGCGCAATTTTGCTGCTGCAAGAGTAAACGCAATCCCCGACTCTGTGCCTATAACAATATCGTATGGACGAAGCAACGGAACAATCCGGTTTATCTGCCGGAAAAGAACCGGAGGAGCTTTTGGAGGCATTATCCCGACGCGGTTCATCAACTTCAGGAAAAGCTGCTCATAAGTCAATTTACCAGCAGGATCACCTAATTCATAACAGGATACATCATGCCCCCTTGCCCGGAGCTCAAGAGCACCATAAAAAAACTCTGTGGCAGCATTGCCAGATGATGCAGCCTCAAGGCGTTGCAGACGCCCGGGGTGGTAAATATACGCGATTTTCAATGATTTCTTACAATCCGTTTGTCTTAACCTCTCTATACTTGAACAGGTTTTTACAGAAAATTCCTAAAAAAATGTGTTTGGAGAAAATAAGATGAGGGAATTTCACCATTATTTTAATCGCTTGAAGACTTGGTCTGCCTAACCTTTCTTCATGGTATGCAGTAAATATTCTATTGGCTTCCTTATATGAATTCGAGATATAATGAGAATAGCACCAGATTGCTATGCTCAAACAAGAAATAGGGAAAAAAAATATCCGATTATAGCGATAGTACGACATATCCCGGACATTACCAGTCAAAGACAATGAATACTCCTTCGTTTTCCTGACAAGCTTTTTGACGTAACGGTTAAAGAGTTTAACTCCATCTGTGCTGGAGATATGATGTTTGTAGGTTGAATAATGCCAGGGTGATTTGATCTTAATCCCATGAAAATGAAATAAGATCAGATTCTTCGGTCTTCCTTGGCGACATTCGATGGGGAATTGCTCCAAATTCCATGGAGCAAGCGCCCTGCTCTTTTGCTGCGATACGATTGTAGCCTTGAACAGGTCCGGCCACTGATCGAGATACTTCTGGTCAGCAAATTTACCACCTTCAACTTTATCAAAACACCACTCTATACACCGAGCTCGCCACCATCTCAGACATGCAAGCCCGGTTTGGTCATTTCGCCACGAGAGATAACCTACGTTGAAGCGCCCGTATCGTACTTGAGATAATGGAGGAATCCCATGTTCGAACAACAATATCGAATTACCGCCAAGTTCTTCATAAAAAGGGCTTGGCGAATCATAAAAATAAATATCCGAGTCGAGATAGGTCAGAATATCAACATCATGATTTGTCGCAAGAATATGCAAAGGGAAGCACGGCGAGCAGGTGAAGTAATACTCGATCAAGGAGCGAGTGGATTTAGTCGCAAACAACTCCGGATCCTGCTTCTCCAATTCACGGATATGCACCGGTGAGATGCCCGGGAAGGACTTCGCAGTGAGGAAATCGTATGTTTCTTCATCCAAAGCCAAAACAAAAAGAGTGAACGAAGGGACATGCTCGATTAACGATTCATATAACAACAGCCCGCGTGTTAGATAGTTTTGATCAAAATAGGTGCAAAAATAGTAATGATCCGGCCATCTCTTCATAAAACTTCCAGTCTCGTCTGCCATTAGAAAAAAAGGAGTGGTCTGTTCTGAAGTTAACCTAGGATATGTAAATGGGAATTAATGCATGTAGGCTTTATCTACAGCTCGTTGCCATTTTGGACCAGCCTTTTCCAAAAGGCAAAACCCCATCCGATGCCCAAAAATAGAGATTGTGTCGCTCCGGATATTCGGTCTCGAACACCGTCACGTTCTTGAATTGTGGTGAGAAAAAACGGAGGAGATCCTCCTTGCTCTTGAATTCATATTCATGGTGCGACAATGCTTTTCTGCCGCCAGATCTTTCAAGTATGGTGTAACCGCTCAGGACGCCATGATCGGTTAATCTTGATTTTATATCCCCCAAAATCTTTACAATCTCATCGGGGGCAAAATGCTCGATTGCCCCGTCCCAGATGATGTTTTCAAATTTACCTTCCGGCATGTCCGTGCGAATATCTGCAAGCAAAAACTCAATATTGGGCGCATGATTCTTCTTCTTGGCCGTCTTAATTGCTTTGGGATCGAAATCACAGGCGATAACAGTTCTAGACCGCAAACTGTAAAAATGACGCGCATTGAAACCATCGCCGCAGGATAACTCCAACACCCTTTCTCCCCGAAGTGCCAGACTGCCGAACACGCCTCTTTCCACCCATAATGAATTCCTTAAAGCGAACCATTGATAAAACAGATCGATCTGGTGATCGAAAAATTCCGGCTGAGGTGGTAAAGACCACTGGATAGCCATCAAGCGCCGATGTGCGCTTGCGACCCAGCGTTTTGCCATCCGGCATTCCACCTCTGCTGTCGCTTCACGAAGAGATTTCGGTATCACTATATCCACTAACTTCTTCATTAGACGCAATATAGTACCTATTTCATGATTTGCCCGTCGGGAAGCGCATCAAGATTAAAAAACTTCTCCAGTTAGCAATTTGACTGATATGCGCATCCTGCATGAGGGTCATGAAATTGATACTGTTTGATGTTTGTTATGCAATATTCTTTGAAAAAAACCATCTAAAAGAGGCGCACGTTTTTCATATGTATGTTCCTTAATGGTCCAGCACTTTCCACTTTCTGCAATCTTTCTCGCCTCTTGCGGATGTTCTACCAGATAAGTGATTTTCTTTACAGCCTCATCATTAGTCTTGTAACAGACCAAATCAACATCCGGTTCAAAAAAATCATTGATGTTCTTTTTCCAATCTGTGACCAGACAGGCTCCCATACCACAGGCCTCAAACATCCTCATGTTACCTGCAAAGTTGGCTGCGACGTCAATGTGGGCATTGAAAACGATCCGTGATCTCCCAAGTAACTCAAAATAATCGAGCCCAAATACCGGAGATTTGATACGTTTTCTAAGGAAATTGCTTTCCCTGTACTGCCTGAACCACTTTGGAAACTGTGAAATGCGAAAGGGATTAGCTTCAGGAAACCACATTCCCCATACCTGCAGTTCCGTGTGCTTGAGCAATGATAGAATCAAGGCATACCGGCCACCGTGCACAGCAGATCTCCCTCCTACTTGTCCGGCAAAAGATATTGGTACATCACGATCATGCATCTTGACTTCCTTCAGAAGCGAAGTATCAAAAGCAAGTGGCACTACTTCACATGGGATACCCAGATGACGGAATTCATCTGCAAAAGACTTTGCTCCTGTAACAAGTCCATCTAGCATATCAAAACAATCCGTCGTGCGATGCGGTGCAAAACGCCAGCCGATGAACCGTGCATGAGGCATAATATCTCTCACCTCTTGCCTGAATTGATGATCATAGAAGTACAAATCCTCTAAAAAAACAATATCAGGCTGAAATATGCGGATCTGTTCCAGTGCAATATTCTTTAGCGATTCCGGTTCTCTGTGGTATTGTTTATTTTCACGCCACCAAGCTCTTTGGACTATATCGCAGTTGCCGAACACCAGCCTTCCTTCCCATCCTAGAGGCTTCATCCATGTAATCCAGTAATCAGACCAGCCAAAACGGGAAGCAATAATTCTATTCATCAACATGTCATATGTCTGGGATTCGGGTTGAATCCCATCAAAAAGCCGTCGCACAAACAAACCGTAAAGGCTGGAGCAGTGGACAAATTTCATCTTGAAATCAATTCTTAAGGTTTCCCCGAACTATAATAAGCCGTCTTTCTTAGGTGGACAATCCCGGTTTTATCGCTTCCATAAAAAACAAATCCGGTTTTATGATTCTTCCATCGGGAAGTGTATCAAGATGAAAGCTTGTCCAATTGGCAATTCGACTGGTATGTGCATCCTGTTCTTGCGGATCAGAAAAGCCGGATCGACGCAGCAGCCGTGCAAGCGAATAACGGTCATACATCCACTGATGCACCTCGCCCGCCAAGCGAAAACGGCCGATTTCCAGCGCTCGCCAACCCTCTTCACCCAGCAGCCATCTCAGGATTTGATGTTTCGCTGCCACCGGTAAGCAAAGCATGCTTTTCCAAAGTCTATGGAGAAGCGCTGCTACAGAATCCTGACGGTGACCGGTAGTTCCTTTGTCGCTTTCTCTCGCCTGTAATATTTCAACCAACAGACGCCCCTCTTCACCAATTCGCTCAAAGACAAACGGTTCATTGGGTAATGGATTCTGTCGAAGATAGTCCAGCATGCGTCCGCCGCGGCTCTCGCGCACCATCTGGTCGAGTAGTTCTATCAAGATCCAATCGTAGTCTTGAGCGGCAGCTTGATCGCCGTTCAGAGAAGAAGCCAGCTTGGATAAATACAGCCGGCACGCTTTTTCCAGATCGGGTACGCCCACGCGCACAATTCCAGAAG
>Ga0233420_10000931_pt1 | contig 11633 bp, 10 predicted proteins | sample Watercolumn_Mata_4_FD_183009 | JGI IMG/M metagenome (GOLD analysis project Ga0233420, IMG submission 183009) | Freshwater microbial communities from Lake Matano, South Sulawesi, Indonesia - Watercolumn_Matano_2014_102_MG | ecosystem: Environmental > Aquatic > Freshwater > Lake | place...
CGATCTCACCGGATGGAAGTTTGATCCGGTCGCCGACTCGAAAGGGCCGGTCGGTCATGATGACGAATCCACCGATCATGTTGGCAATCGTTTCCTGTGCGGCAAGCGCGATCGCGAGAGAACCGACGCCAAGTGACACGACAAGACTGCTGACATCCTGGCCGAAATGATGAAGGACAATAATCAGACCGATGAGAACGATGAGGATGTTCGTCACCCGGTTCAGAAGGGGAAGGAGAGCCTCGTTGACCCGTGACGACGTCCGCCGTGCATGGCGCTCAATGAAATACTTGGCCGAGGAGTCGGCAACGCGGATGAGCACTGCGGCAACTACAATCACGAAACAGACGAAAATAACTCCCTGCGAGTACCCCAACCACTGCCGCGCAGGGGCATTCGTGCCGGCGGCCTGCGCCAGCTCTTCCGATGCCAGATACGCACCTGCAACGACCGCAATCCATTTGATGCGGTCGACGATGATTTCGACAATGATATTGTCAAGGTCACTTTCCGTCTTGGCGATCAGGCGCCGACCCGCGGTGTTGAGAAACCACCTGACGAAGAGGCCGAGAGCAATTGCGCCGACAAAGTAAATGACCGCCGTCAGAATCGGACTCGAGTGGATCGACTCCCAGGTTGCCTGAATACTCTGCATCGAGCTTCTACACCTTCAAAGAAGTGGTGGGATGGTTCTTTCGTTCCGAGCGTTGAACTTCTGGTCCTCAGTAGTTCCCGCGACTCCCGGGCTTCGTGACCGGACTGCCCTGCTTGCACATCGGGCACTCGTCCGGCTTGTGCGCGACAACATCCATCTGAAGCACGGAAAAGTGCTTCGCGTCAAACGTGACCTTGCCATTGCTCCGGTCTACGATGTATCCCACTCCGGCGAGTGTGGCGTTTGCCTTCTTGATCAGATCGACAATTTCAAAGAGCGATCCCCCTGTCGTCACCACGTCCTCCACAGCCAGGACGCGTTCACCGGGCCGGAGCTCGAAGCCGCGCCGGAGCTCCATCTTTCCGTCTTTTCGTTCAGCGAAAACGGTACGTGCCTGAAGCATCCTGCCGACTTCCGTGCCGACCACAACGCCTCCGATGGCAGGTGAGACAACGACCTCAATCTCAGCGTACTCGAAGTGCTTCGCAATCTCCCCGCAGAGGAGGTGCAGGTACTTCGGATACTGCAAGACCTTCGCACACTGGAAATACTGATTGCTGTGGAGACCGGAGGTGAGCTGAAAATGCCCCTCAAGAAGGGCCTTTGTTTCACGGAAGATATCGAGAACCTGCTCTCTTGGTAGTTTCACGGTGTTCTGCTTGCCAGAAGTGGATGGAATGTGGTGTGAGAACGATGTGAGAAGATAGTAAGAAGTCGCCTGATGCGCAACGATTCGGAGAGCGAGGGATCACGCGGTCAAGTCGTCGAGTGCGTCCCGCATCTCACTGAGAGCATGGTGTTCATTCTGCGTACGAGCAACCTCGATGCCGCGTCTCAATATTGCGATGGCGTCGCTGACGCGGTCTGCTTGTGAGTAAAACAAACCCAACTGTTGATAGCAGGCAACATAGGCGGGATCACGGGTGAGAAGGTCTTCGAGGATCTTCACTGCTTCATGAGCCTCTCCCATCCCTGCATGCTCGAGAGCGAGGGCGTACCGGCTGAAACTGTCGTTGGGATCTTCTGCAAGAAGCCGTCGAAGATGTGCAATCCGCTGTTCTCTCATCGATGGTCAATCGCTTTCGCCGTGGCGACCGGAAGCTCCGTCACTCCAGCCGATGTTGCTATGAACCAAGAAGTGTGTAGACCGATCCCTCGCCTGTCCCTGGCATCAATCCACTCAACCACATGAAAACGGCCGCCGCGATTGCGATAATGACGAACGCGAGCGCCGCAAGGAGCATCCAAAACATGAGAGTGTAAAGTCGTTGGAGGGAGGAAAGAGCCTTCATCAGGTGGGGGATGTCATGTCCCGTCGTGTCGACAACCTGACGAAAGGAATGAGCGGCGTGAATGGTCCAGATCCCGACAAGAAGCTCAGGAATAAGAAGCAGGAAGTACAGGATGGCGATCATGGGGGCGAAGATGAGCGCCACGAGTCCCGCAAGTCCGACGACAATACTGGCGACGAGATAAATCGTTCCGACAAAGTGCATCCGCTTCGAAAGCGACCGGATGACGTCATATTGATGCGCTGAGAATTCGAACGCGTGATGCTGCGGGGGAGCCTGTGGTTCTGAGGAGCCGGCGGGGGAGTAATCAGGCGGCTGCGACATGCTTGGTTTCCTCTACGGGGATCTGCCTACAGGACCGGCGGCTTTGCGTGTGCGAGCTTCTCGTACTCGCTGCGGAGAATAATGTGCCGGGAATCGAGTGCCCGGTCGATTGCGAGAATCCCATCGAGGTGGTCAAGTTCGTGCTGGAGCAATTCGGAGAACGCCCCTTTTGCCTTCAGCGACCGGCGTTTGCCCTCCTCATCAGTGAATGTCACCTCGATCGAGTAGTTGCGCTGGACATATGCCAGGAGATCCGGAAAAGAAAAGCAATCGTCCCACAGCCGGAATCTTGTCCTGCTCTTCTTGGTGATAACGGGATTGATCAGTGCGCCGGTGTAGTCGGCGTTGACGTAGATGATCTTCTGTGAGGTGCCGATTTGTGGTGCGGCGATGCCGCGTCCAAACCCGTGTCGGGAGCGAAAATCCGCCAGCGTGTCGCGCAGGTCTGTGACAATGTGTTTCGTCTCTTCGGAACGCGGAGCGCGCACAGCGGTACAACGCTGCCGCAGCACAGGATTGCCAAGAAGTAGGATCTCACGAATGGCCATCAGGAGATCTCCTGAAATGTCACCTCAATGTACTCAAATGATGACGGCAGCGCAATGAGGCTCTGGAGCTGCGTCTGTCATGCCACGATGCCAGCGACGCGGTGCACTTTGCCAAGTTTCTGGCCGAGGAAACGCTCCCCGACCTCGGTGAATTTGTGGGGCACGTCGCTGACAAAGAACTGAAGATTTGGCTTGAGTTTGCTGGTGTTGCGCAGGTCGAGCTCATCCAGCATAAGCGCCACCGCTTCCGCTGTTGCCTCGCCCGAATCGATGAGGGTCACGCCATGATGAATCACCTTTCCGATGACGCTGCGCAGAAGCGGATAGTGCGTGCAGCCGAGGATGAGCGTATCGATCTTCTCAAGGGTAAGCGGAAAGAGGTACTCCTTGGCAATCAGCTCCGTTGCCTTGTGATCCGTCCATCCTTCTTCCGCAAGCGGAACGAAGAGGGGGCAGGCCTGGCCAAAGCTCTGAATTGTTGCGTCGATCTGACGGAGTGCGTTCGGGTATGCATTACTCGCAATGGTTCCCATGGTTCCGATGATGCCGATCCGCTTCTTCGTTGACGCGCGTGCTGCCGCCTGCGCACCTGGAATAATTACCCCTGTCACGGGGACTTTTGCACGCTTCTGCACAACATCGAGCGCGACGGCTGAGACTGTGTTGCATGCGATGACGATCATCTTGACGTTGTGCTCGAGCAGCACATCGGTATCCTGCGCAGCGTACTCGCGGACGACCTGAGATGACTTGGGGCCGTAGGGAACTCTCGCGGTATCGCCAAAGTACACAATGTTCTCGTGGGGAAGGTGCTGTGTCAGTGCCCGCACGACGGTTAGCCCGCCAATGCCGGAGTCAAAAACGCCGATAGGTCGTGAGGTACTCATCTGGTGGTTTCGTCCATGGCTATTGCATAACGAGTTCAGATTCGGTCAGCTCGTCGATCACCTTCAGGATCTCTGTGCGGACATAGTCGCGCTGCCCTGCATCGTCGATCTTCTTCCCGTTCAGGTCCAAAATATAGAATGAATCGACGACACCGTCGACGCGGGTTGCGATCTTGGCGAACGAGATATTCAGACCAAGCATCGACATCGTCGTCGTGATTCGGTACAAAAACCCGAGCATATCGGGGGCATAAACATCAAAAATCGTGTAGCGAGGATGATCCTCAAACTCGACATCGGTCCTGATGTTGGGATTCATGGTACGGCTGCGTCGTTTCCAGCGCATCCGGTGTCGTTGAAGAAGGTGCTCCATGTCGATGGCACACTCGAACACCTGATTCAGTTCCCGGTGGATCTTTTCACACTGCGCGGTATTCAGGGCTGCTTTTGTAATGAAATCTGCGACGCGAAACCGGTCGATGATGATTCCGTCGTTCCGGGTGAAAATCTGGGCGTCCAGAATATTTGCATCATTGGCCGAGAACACGCCGCAGCATCGTGACAGCGCAAAGGGTGCGTCACGGGCGATAATGGTCACTTCCGTGTGATCGTCTCTTCTCTTAAAGATGGTGCTGACCGTTTCGTCCGTTTCAATGTGTTGAATGTGCTCAGCAATTTCGGCGGCGTCGAAGGTCGCAAGGTAAGCCGGGCTCTCAACTGCATCCAGGTGGTCACGCGCCTGTTCCTCCGGCAAGGTGGATGTCAATTCTGTCACAACTTCCTGCACGGTGTCACGGTGGCGGTTTGCGACCGCGAGGACGTACTCCTCGTGGGTGAGATTGCGCTCAAGGATCTCACGAGAGCGGCGGTACAACTCATGCAGGAGCGTTGCCTTCCAGTCGGTCCACACGTTCTTGTTGACAGCGCTCAGGTCAGCAAACGTGAGGAGATACAGCAGGTCAAGCTGGTGAACCGTACCAATCTTCGTCGTGAAGTCGAGAATCGTCTGAGGATCGCTGAGATTGCGCCGGAAGGCGACCTGCTCCATGAGAAGGTGATGACGGACGAGAAACAGCACGTCCTCCATCACGTTTTCGTAGCGAAGCCTTGTCATAATAGCCCGGCTCACATCAACACCGATGACCTCATGGTCGCCGATTCTGATCGGTTTTGCGATGTCGTGAAACAGGGCCGCAAGGTAGAGCGTGTCCCGCCGGGGAAGGGATCGGAAAATCTCACCAAAGGTCGAAGAGGTTCGCGCGAGCGCCTCCGCGTTGGACAGTACGATCAGCGTGTGCTCATCTGCCGTGTAGAAATGATATTGATTGTGCTGGAAAAACGCGACAAGCCATTTCCATTCCGGGATCCATCTGGAGAAAAGACCGAGGCTGTTCATTTGCCGGATTGCAGATCCGACGCCTTGTGACTTGTTGAGGATCTGCCTGAACAATGATGTCTCCAGCCTTGACCGCAACGGTTTGTAACGGACGGCATTCCTCGTGAGGACGTCCTCAAGGGTATGTGAGAACGGAAGGGAGTGATCGATGCTGAGCACAAAGGCGTGGAGTGCCTGTTCGCTCGGAAGGCGCGAGTGATGTTTTGCCAGGTCAATCTTGCTGTTCCGAATGACGAACGGGGCTTGTAGTTGTTGGACTCCGCGTGAAGTGTTCTCGGCAAGGTAGTGATCGTGTGCCCAGTTCAGAAAGCGACGCGTGACTTGAGACACAGCACGCGCTGCAACGTAGTACTCCTGCATGAATTGTTCGACGTCTGTCCGCCTCTTGGAGTCGCGGTAGCCAAGCGGCGTGCTTACCTTGCGTTGAAGATTGAATTCCAGCGTGTCGTGAAGTGCATTGGACTGGAGGTGCATTTCATTGCGGGCTCGCAGCAAGAAATCGAGACTGCCGTGGACCTCGCGCAGAAATCGCTGGCTGAAATGTTTGCGGAGGAGCGGCCCTTTCAACATCTCCGCCAATGCGGTCGCGTTTGTCCCGGTCCGGTGGGGGAGCTTTGCGAGGCCGGTGCCGCGGCTCAACCAGAGCACAGTGTGGAGATCGCGCAATCCGCCTGCACTGTTTTTGACATTTGGTTCGAGGAGCTTGGTGGAGTGACCGTATTTTCTGTGCCGGAGCTCAGTGGCGACAAGGAGGTCGTTCACATACGATGTGCAGTCAAGCGAACGGACTTGATTCTGGAGCCTGGAGAGGAGCTCTGAAAAGGCGGCCTTGTTTCCACAGATATATCGTGACTCGAGGACGGAGTGCCACACTTCGAAATCCGATTCCGCGGACTGGAGACACTCTTCAATGGTCCTGAAGCTGTGACCGATATCGAGACCGTAATCAAGCAGACCGTGCAGAAGATCGCCAACGGCCGGTGAAGCTTCGGGTTTTTCGGAATCGTCCCGTATCAGAAACATGATGTCTACATCAGACGAAAAACAGAGTTCCTTTCGTCCATAGCCGCCGAGTGCAACGGCTGCAATGAGACGATTCCCCTGATTCGTGAGTGTGGAATAGACTGATCCGATGAGGGAGTCGAGCCGGTTCGTTAGAGCGAGGGCGACGCGCAATCCGGCCGCACCTTCACGATGGAGGCTGACGATTGACTGGAACTGCGCTGCGAAATCTTCTTTCGGTGGAATCCTCTGGGCCATGTGGCCGTGGTCTGTGTCCTCAGAATGACTTCTGAGAATATACTGAATGCGCCTCTTGATTCAAAGCGCACGAACCTCATTGAAGCAGAAATTCGTTCGTACCCTTCCGGACGTCGAACGTCCTTCTCACATGTCCACGCGTCGCATGGAGCGTGAATGGTCCGTCGGAGTGGGTGCGATTCACCCGCAATAATCTCAGCTTTGTTGCATCTGTCCAGGTGTTGCTGTACGTTTTGGTCATGCGAACCGTAGAACTCATGCAAGGGATTCACAGTGGTTGGCGAATCGCCCCATGGAGGAACCATTGCGCTCGTCGGTCTCGAAGATCCGTCGCAATCCTCTGGTTGACACTTCTTTTTGTATCTCTCTCCACCAGTACACAAGCCCAATCGTCAGGGTTCGCACAGGACACGACGTTTCGAATGGTTGCGGACTTTACGGGATCGGGGGCTCATGACAGCGTCCTTGTCCGTGTCACCGGTGACCGTTTCGGGAATCCATTGGTCTGGTCCGTTGCCGTGAGGGAACAGACCGGTACTCTTCTCTTCTATCACACCGCGTGCGTCTGCGATACTGACGAGTTCTTCGGGAGTGATGAATATGTTGTGGATCGCATCTATCAAGGAACGAAGAGAGATTGGTACTACGTTGATTTGCCCGGGAGACTAATCGAAAGGCGAAGATTTTCACCTGGAAGTCCCATGTTTGACAGGGCAAGGGGTGACTCTTTCTATAGTATCTTTGAATTGTATCTCGTCGAGAAGTGTCGGGTGTCATCAGAAGCCGCACGTAAGCTGGCAGAGTTCCTGGCGCAGAAGATGATGAAAGATGAGGTGACCCTTCTCGCAGTGCCACAGAAACCGACCGACCACGGCAACTCAATGATCTTTGTGAAGGAACTCCGACAGTTTGTTCCGATCGGCCCCTGGTAGAGAGGGAAAGAAATCAGAGCCTCCCATGCTTCTGGCTCTCTTTCGGATTCAGTTTCCTCGTGTCAAACGCTACTGGAGTTTTCCCGCCACGATGACGACGATCTTTGCCGTCGAAAGGACGTTCCCCTGCCGGTCGACTCCCTCGAGAAGCACGATGTAGGGTCCAATTCGAACCCGCATGTTTGAATCGTCGAGCCCGTTCCAGATGATCTCACCACGCGAACCACCCGGTTCCGTATTGACAAGAACCTTCACGAGTCTTCCACTTCTGTCAAAGATTGAAATGCGAATGAGCGGCGCGGTTGCAGGGAGAGCGTACTGGAGCGCGCAGAAATCTTCAAAACCGTCTCCGTCGGGAGAGAAAGGATTCGGCTGAGCGAAAAGCGAGGACGAACTTGGCTCAACCACGGTGTAGATGCCATTCTGCCGTCCGGGCGTGCCCCCGTCGCGTGACGACGATGTGCTCCAGTTACGGCTGTCGTTGGACGAAAGATCAGGATTGACGCGCTCAAGAGATCTCCCTTTGGGATCGACAATATCGGGGTGGTGCCAGGTGGGAAGGTACGAGACGCTGTCGATCGTTGTTCCAAGAAAGTCGCGGAGAACAACGTCGTCGCCGTCGTTGTTGAAACCAAAACCAGATGGGCGATTCAGTATGAGAACCTTCGAGTTTGGGTCATGGCTCCGTAGCCAGGTGTATCGAGAGAGCAGAGAAGAATCGGCTGCAATCGTAACGTACGAATGGGGAGGAATGGAAAGGGGGCCCTGAGAAAGCACGAATGAATTCACTCCGCTCGCCGTCGGTCGATCGGAGATTCTCCATCTCCCGATGTCTACGGCGTCCGAGGTTCGGTTAAAGAGTTCGACCCATTCATTCTGACCGATGGCCGGCTCAACCATCATCTCATTGATGACCACCGAGCGGGGCGAGGACGGGCGCAGCACTGTTGTGGACGCTGTGTCGTTCAGAGGATTTCTGTCATTTGGAAGAACGACCCTCGCAATGAACCGGTTTTCGCCCGCGAGAATCGGACAAAGAGGCGTGCTCACGATCAGCGAATCTGCAGGAGGCAATGGTAGCCCAGGCTGGCTTGAGAGCCTTTCGCCTCCCACTGGCAGGCCATCCCCATTTTGGTCCCGAAAGAACTCGACAGAATAATCACGTGCTGTCAGCGTCCCAACATTCTTGATGGTGGCCGCGATCGTGACGCTGGAGGGATCTGTCGGAATGGCAGGTGAAGATGGTAACGCCGCTACGTGCGTCACGGCGAGATCGTGAGAGAGCTGCGCGGTTAGCGTCACGTCGTCGAGCCGGAGAGTCCCAGACGATCCGGCTCCTGGCACACCAACAAGTCGCCATCGGAATTTTGCATTGGATGCATTCGCGGGAAGAGCGTGGAGTGGAATGGAAGTCAGAACATAACCGCTTCCACCGGGATTTCGGAGCGTGTCGGAGAGTTGGAAGGGAAATGTAAGCCCCCCATCGACGGATGCCTCAATGATCAAAGGGCTTGTATGAGTTGAGGAGCGTGAGATATAGAATGTCAGTCGGACAGGAGTGCAATCCTCAAACTCAATGAGAGGCGACATGAGTGATTGAGATATGGTGGCATTGGACGTAATAAGGGCGTATGGAGATGAGCGGGGGGATGATGTTGTGAGTGAAAAGTCGCCAGCCGCAGAGCGATTTGTGCTGCACCCCCATCCCGTCGGCAGAGACGGCGGCGTCGTCGAATCGAACGCTTCCTGAAAGAGGATGAACGAGTGCTGAGTGAACGCGATAGAAAGAAGACAGAAATGGCAAACGAGGAGTTTGAACATGGCGGGCCTCCTGGTGAATGCGGGGATGAGAAAGCTGGAGGGGTGGCCATCAGGCGACCACCCCTCTGAACAAGCGGGACGTGAATCAATTGCGGAGCAAACTTAGATCTGATGTTTCGAAGAGAATCTTAGGCTTGGAACCTGTAACGAGTGACTTCAAACTCAAAACCTGGAGCTTTGATCAGAATCCGAAACTTGAAGCCTGAAACGAGTAACTTCACACTCGAAACTGAAAACTCCTATTCCGGCTTCGCCCTCATCGTATCCCAAATCATGTAGCTCACGAGAAGGACAAACATCACATAGCCGAGGACATGGGCGCCGAGTGTTTCGGGCCACTCGAGATTCAGGAGATCCAGACCTGCGAAGCGGAGGAATGCTCCAAGCACTCCAAAGAGCGAGCCGCCTGCGAGAAATCCGCTTGCGATGAGTGTGCCGCGGGAAAGACGTGCAGAGTTCAGTTTCTCATCTTTGCTGCGGCTCGACACCCACCATGCAATAAGGCCTCCGATAAGCAGAGGTGTATTCAGTTCCTGCGGGATGTACATTCCCAATGCAAATGCCAGAGGTGGGATTTTCAGCACGACGCAGAGCAGCGCAATCACGGCGCCGACAAAGTAAAGAATCCAGGGCACAGGCGCGTTCGACATCAACGGCTGGATTACTGCGGCCATCGCGTTTGCCTGCGGCGCAACTAGGGCGTTCGGTCCTGTGAAGCCGTCCGTCTCGTTCAGGATCATGATCACGAGTCCAACCGTCGCCGCGGAAACCAGCGAACCGAGGAATTTCCAGCTTTCCTGCTTCTTTGGTGTGGAGCCAAGCCAGTATCCGATTTTCAGGTCGGTGATGAACGAACCGGCCACGGAGAGGGCGGTGCAAACAACACCACCGATGATAAGGGCGCTGACCATTCCTTCTGTTCCGGTGAGACCGATTTGCGTCAGGACGAGCGACGCCAGGATGAGCGTCATGAGCGTCATTCCGGAAACCGGATTAGTTCCGACGATCGCAATCGCGTTGGCAGCCACTGTTGTGAACAGAAACGCCATGATCACGACCACCAGTAATGCGACAACCGCCTGCAGCAGATTCGGGACAACACCCAGCACAAAGAACGCAAAGATTGCAAGGACGGTAAGAAGAATGAGGAGCATGATGAACTGCATCTTCAGGTCAGTCTGCCATCTCACCTCCGTGACCTCGGCTTCCTTCTTCGACTGAAAGATCTCCCGATATGCGAGGGAGAATGCACCGCCGATGATCTTCGATGATCGGATAATGCCGATGATTCCTCCCATCGCGATGCCGCCGATTCCGATGTGGCGGACGTACGCGCGGAAGATCTCTTCTGCACTCATCGCCCCGATCACTTTGGTTGCCGTCGCACCGAGCGGACCCGTCAGATGCTGACCGACCTCGTAGAAAACCGGCACGAAGACAAACCACGAGAGAAACGAACCGGCAGCGATAATGGCCGAATACTTCAAGCCGATAATGTAGCCCAGACCGACAACGATGGACAGGACGTTCAGCCGGAAGACCACACGAACCTTGTCGGCAATATCGGCCCCAAAACCCACGACCCGTGAGGTCACAACCTCCGACCACCAGCCGAGCGAAGAGACGAAAAAGTCATAGACTCCGCCGATGATACCGCTGGTGACGAGCACCAACGCTTGCTTCCCACCCCGTTCGCCTGCCATGAGGATTTCGGTTGTCGCCGTTGCCTCGGGAAATGGTAGCTTCCCGTGCATGTCTTTGACAAAGTACTTACGAAATGGGATGAGAAAGAGGATGCCCAGGAATGCCCCGAATGTGGCCGAGAGGAACATCTTGAAGAAACTTGTCGGGAGACCGAGGATGTACAGTGCCGGAATCGTAAAAATCGCTCCCGCAACGACCGAACCGGAAGTCGAGCCAATTGACTGAATGATTATATTCTGACCGAGCGCACCCTTCACGCGGGCAATGGTGGAAATGCCGACGGCGAGGATTGCGATCGGGATGGCTGCTTCCATTACCTGACCGATCTTCAAGCCGGAGTATGCAGCAGCCGCAGAGAAGAGGACCGCCATCGCCAGGCCCCAAAGTACGGAATACGGAGTCACCTCCGGAACCGAGGCCGTTGGGTCCATGACCGGCTTGTAGACCTCGCCTTCTTTGAGTTCCTTGTATGCGTTCTCTGGTAGAACCTTTGTTGTCGATTGATGTTCCATGTAGTTGCTCCCTTGGTTGGTCAAGAGATTCTTCAATATCTGTGACGAGGCTGCGAGGATACAGACTGAACCGGAGGCCAGACCGCCTTGGTCCGTCTTCCTTCTTACGTCTCACGTCTTACGTTTTTGTGCTCTTCTCTACCCAGACCTGCACGAGGTTCACGACCGTCTCCACGGATTTCTCCATACCCCACAATGACGCCCACTCCGTCTTGCCATGATAGTTCTGACCGCCTGTGAAGATGTTCGGTGTCGGAAGCCCGTTCGCAGTGAGCTTTGATCAGTCTGTACCGCCGCGAATG
>Ga0233420_10000934_pt1 | contig 11628 bp, 9 predicted proteins | sample Watercolumn_Mata_4_FD_183009 | JGI IMG/M metagenome (GOLD analysis project Ga0233420, IMG submission 183009) | Freshwater microbial communities from Lake Matano, South Sulawesi, Indonesia - Watercolumn_Matano_2014_102_MG | ecosystem: Environmental > Aquatic > Freshwater > Lake | place...
TTTCATTTTTAACTACACTGTGATCCAATTTTTTCAAAAGGTAAATACCTGCCTGTTTATCATTTGGTGATCCAAGCAATTTTGCAATCGTATTGAGATTATAGTTGTTAATATCCTTAATTTTACCAGATACAGTTGAATTCACTTCTTTTTTGTATTTAGCAAGCTTAAGATTATGTGAAGATAAATTTTTATTTCCTTTTTGGGCGGCCACTATTTCTCTAAATTTTTTTAATGCAGCTCCTGATTTTAGTATTCTTTTTGCTTCTTCTTCACCGCCACCCAGGGGAATATTTTTGACCTTTTTTTCTTTATAAATTAAATCCAAAAGCATTCCGGCTAAGGTAGTCGCTTTTGCTTCTAATCTCAAAGGCCGATCCTTGTCCTGTTCTAAGACGTAAAGGACGTCACGAGCTTCCAATATTGGTCCTATACCCCTACCAGCCGGTTCAAGCATTTCATTTATGTCTACAATGATCTTTATACCAAAATGCTTACCCAGATCAACAAATTTCTTTGCAACGTTTTCAGCATCAATAAAGTGATGCATTTTTGCTGTTTTTCCATAAGGAAGATCTAAGACAAGATGAGTTGTTCCGGCGGCAACTTTTTTAGCCATCACCGAGATTATAATCTTGTCAAAAGATTCAAATGACAGTGGTTCTTCAACACGGATAATGATATCATCAGCCGGTGCAATTCCTAAATTACCGTTCCAGGCAATACAACCACCAACTTCATTTACTAAGTTTTCAATTTCTCTTTTGCCGAACTCAACAGATGCGATAGATTCCATTACATCAGCAGTTCCAGCCGGAGTTGTTATCGCCCGAGATGATATTTTTGGAATTTTAAAGCCAGCAGCTGCGATTATCGGAACGAGAATCATCGTAGTTCTTGTTCCGGCTATTCCTCCAACAGAATGTTTATCGGCAACAATTCCTTTAAATGAAAGTTTATTACCGGTTTCGACCATAGCTTTAGTGAAGTAAAATAACTCTTTTGGGCTGTATCCTTCCTTAAAAGACGAAGCTACAAAATAAGTAGTCAAAACGTCTGACAATTTTTCATGAGCAATTTCATCCATAATCGAATATATTTCTTTATATGACAATCTTTTTCCCAATAGTTTTTTTTGAATTGCGCTGATTGCCAGTATTTTTTCCTTATCTTCGGAGAGTTTTTTATTCATACCTTGTATACAATTCGGTAATTTTTTTCTGATACTCTTTAGCTTTTAATGCTAAACGACTAATTAGATAGATTTCTTTAACATCCAACAACCATGAGATCAAGAGATAAAGAAGAATAAATATTGTAAATGTTGTTGCCAAAAGTAAAAAAACATTAATAGTAAAAGAGGTATCAAATATCAAACCATCTAAAAGCTTCATCGATAAATATGAAATTACTGCAGATATACCGGCGCTGATGTTTATTTTAACTAACTCCATAGAAATAAAGTAAAAATTAAATCCGGAAATTCGCTTCCATAAAAACAGAAATAACAAAGTAGAATTTACTATCATTGAGATTGAAAAAGAAATCGCTAATGCCCAAATTGGCAGGTGAAGGTAAAAAACAAAAAAAAGGCTTAAACCAGTATTAATTAGAATCGAGAAAAAACCTATAAAAAAAGGAGTTCTGCTATCCATCAAGGCATAAAAACATCTTGTTAAAAGATAGTAAACAGAGTGAAAAGGTAATCCTATTGAAAAGTATGACAGCGTAACTGCTGTTAAAACAGTTGCTTCCCAGTCGAACTTTTGACCACCGAAAAAGAATCTGATCAGGGGGGTTCTGGCAAAGATAAAAAAAAGAGCTAAAGGAACCGTTAAAAAGAATAGATTCAGTAGTGAGTCGGTAATTATTTTTTTGAATTCGTCCAATTTTTTTTCCTGATAGATTTCCGTTAAATAAGGCAGCGAAGCTTGTCCTAAAGCAATACCGATTACCGAAACCGGCAGTAGTTGCAAATGTTGAGCCAAGTAAAAGACAGTATATGCACCTCCGCCAAGCAAGGTGGCCAATGTCAAATCAATTGTTGCGTCTATTTGGGCGACAATAATAGTAAATGTTCGAGGTATGACCAGTCTTATAAAATCAATAAGTCCTTTTGTTTTTTTAAGTAATAATTTATAAACAAAACCGGAAGACATTAGTAAAGGAAATTGAATTAAAAATAAGATTAAACTGCCAAAAATCACTCCCCAAATCGGTGCCGAAAGATTTATGGACGTATGAAAGAAAACGGTTGTCACAATAATTGTTAGATTGTAGAGTACCGGAGCCAAAGCAGATAGAAAAAACATCTTATTTGCTTGACCAATACCGGTTAAAAAGTTAGCCGCGACAAAAAACGGTAACTGTCCAAGTAGAAGCAGTCTGGAAAAATATATTATTTTTTCCGTTTTTTCTATCGAGTAGCCGGGTGTTAAGACAGGTATTAATCGATCTAGGAAAAAGGAAGTCAGTATTACAAAAGCAGACATGATTAATAAAATAAAGTTGATTATTGAAGAAATATTTTCACTAAGCTCAGTTTTATTATTTTTATAACAAAGAAATATGGGTATGAATGTAGTGGTCAAAGCACCGGTAATCAATATTTCGAAAATCAGATCAGGAATACGGAAAGAAGCGAAAAAAATATCTAGTTGTTCTTTATTGAAATATCCCGCTAAGACTCTGTAGCGTAAGAAGCCTGATAAACTTGTCAGAACTATCATAAAAGACAGGAGCATTGCCGATGAGAAAATGCTTTTTTGTTTTGAGAATATAAAATTTGAAGTTGTCTTAATAAATCGCTCCATTGAATCTATTATATATTATCGTTTACTCTTGACAACAGGCAAAAAATGGTGTGTAATGATATCATATGGTGTTTTTTGGTGAGTACCAAGTCAATCTTTCCGGAGCCGGTCGTTTTCTTCTCCCAAAAAGAATCAGGGAACTGCTTAAGGGAAATGTCTTTATTCTTACTAAAGGATTTGATAATAGTTTAGCCGGTTATGACAAAGAAGATTGGGAGAAAAGAACTACTAGCCTATTAAATCCATCACCACTTCAACCCACTGAATTAAAGCAAAGAAGAGAAATTTTTTCCGCTTTAAGTTATTTGGAGATTGATGATCAAGGAAGATTTGTAATTCCGAAAAATTTATTAATTTATGCCGGATTGAATGAAGAAGCGGTCATTATTGGTGTGGGTGACCATTTTGAGATCTGGAATCCGGCAAAATGGAGAGAATATAACAAGAAACAGAAAGGAAAATGATAGATTTGAAATTTAGGATTTGAGATTTAATATGCACACACCGGTACTTTTACAAAAAGCGATTGAAAATCTCAATGTCATCACCGGAGGGAAGTATATTGATGCGACGTATGGCGAGGGAGGTTATAGTGAAGCAATTGTTAAACACGGTGGTAATGTTTTAGCTCTTGATTTAGATGTTAATCAGTTAAAGAGTTCAAGAGTTAACGAGTTATCGAATTTAAAACTAATTCAAGGGAATTTTAAAGACATTGCCAGAATAGCCAAAGAAAACGATTATTGTCCGGTTGACGGCGTTGTTTTTGACCTTGGTCTTTCAATGAGGCAGTTAAACAGTTTGGGGCGCGGATTTTCCTACAAAAAGCCGGAAGAACCCCTTGATATGAGATTGAGTTTGGAAAACGAATTAACAGCCAAAGATATTATCAAAAAATCAAACGAAATAGAACTTTATGAAATTTTGGCTAAAAATTCCGAAGAGATCAGGGCAAAAGAGATAGCGGCGATGATCAAGTCTAAAAGGAAAATGGATGTGGTTTATGATTTAACAGAAGCCATCGATCGAGCAGTCGGCTATAAAAGCAGTTCCGTTTACGCCAGAATTTTTCAAGCTTTAAGAATAAAAGTTAATGATGAGTTTGAAAATTTAAAACAGGGATTGGCGGGGGCGGTAGAAATAATAAAAAAAGAAGGAAGAATCGTCGTTGTCAGTTTTCATTCGCTAGAGGACAGAATTGTTAAAAATTTTGCCAAAGAAAATCAGCTGTCATTTTTCAATAAAAAACCAATTAAAGGATTACGAACTTTTGAAAGAAGTGCTAAGTTAAGAACTATACTTGTATGAAAAGATCCATTAACTCATTAATAATTTTAATGCTTTTTGGCTTAATAGCAGCCAATATATTTCTATTTTACTCTTCAATTAAAATTAGCGACGAAATTTCAGTTTATGAACAAAGAATTCAAAAAGTTCATCATGAAAATATTAACCTGGAAAAAGACTTAGCCCGTCTGTCGTCTCTCCAATACGCGCAAAAACTTGCCTCAAATCTAAAATTCTCAAAAATATCGCAACCGAGCTATCTAGAAAAATTGGTCTATGCTTTTAATCCGAATCAATGAAGACGAAATTACTGTTTATAGTTTTTCTATTTTTTTATATTGCCATTATTACTAAATTATTTTTTCTCCAAGTATTCGCTCCAATACGTGTAAATAAGGATTTGTACTTAAAAACTCAGCAGTTAATTCCAGAACGAGGCAAAATATTTGATATAAACCGAACTCCATTAGTCTTAAATCAAAATTCTTACCTGCTATTTTTAGAGCCAAAAAAAATTAACGATAAATTAAAATTAACAAAATTTCTCAGTGAAAAACTCGAGTGGGAAGAAGCATCCCTCTCAGCTAAAATTGATGAAAAAAAAGAATGGATTTCATTAATCGGAGGTATTGATGAAGACAAAAAAAAAGAAATAGAGTCATTAAAATTAGCTGGTGTTGGATTCAATCGTGAGTCAAAAAGATTCTATCCAGAAGCTTCACTTTCCGCTCATCTTTTAGGTTTTGTCGGAAAAGATAAGGATGGAGGAAATATTGGCTATTTTGGCTTAGAAGGATTTTATGATAAAGATTTAGGCGGATTACCGGGACTATTGGATTCAGAACGAGATATGGTAGGCAGGCCAATTTTTTCAGGAATTCAGAATAAAGTAGATGCCGAAGATGGGCGCGATTTAATATTGACAATTGATAAAACTGTTCAAGAGATTTCAAAAAAAAGACTCTTAGCTGGTCTAGAACGTTATCAAGCCAAGCAAGGCTGTGTTATTACGGCAAATCCAGAGACTATGGCAATTATCTCCTTGGTTTGCCTGCCGGATTATGATGTTGACAATTACTTTCAATTTTCTGAGCAATTTTTTAAGAATTCTGCAGTTTCCGATGTCTATGAACCGGGATCGATTTTTAAACCCTTAATAGTTGCCGCGGCGCTTGAGGAAAAAAAGATAAAACCTCAAGATACATATAATGAAGAAGGACCGATACAAATCGGCGAATATCAGATAAAAACATGGAATGATAAATACGAAGGAAAAATATCAATTACCAGAATTCTTGAGAAATCTTCTAATGTCGGTATGGTCTATATAGGAGATAAACTTGGCAAATCAAAAATTTATGAATACTTAAAAAAATATGGTTTTGGTGAGTTGACCGGAATTGATTTACAAGGCGAAAATACCGCCTACTTAAAAACTAAAGAAAATTGGTATCCGATTGATTATTCTACGGTAACCTTTGGCCAAGGTATTGCTTTAACGCCAATTCAAATGATTAGATCTTTTGCTTCTATAATCAATGGTGGTAAATTGATGAAACCATATTTAGTGGACACGATTGTTAATAACGATCGTCAAACAAAAATAAAACCTAAACTAGACAAAAAAGTAGTATCCGAACAAACATCAGCAATTATTAGAAAAATGCTAGTTTCTACTGTAGAAAACGCAGAAGCAAAATGGGATCGACCAAAAGAATATAGTATTGGCGGAAAAACAGGAACCGCTCAAATAGCCATTAGCGGCCACTATGATCCATCTTTGACAAATGCTTCTTTTATTGGTTTTGCTCCGGCTGATAAACCGAAGTTTATTACTCTTGTAATTCTTAAAGAACCCAAAACTTCACCTTGGGGGTCGGAGACTGCTGCGCCGATTTTTTTTGAGATAGCTAAAGATCTTATAGTATACTATGGCATAACACCAGAGCAATAAAACAGTTAAATGGTTAAAACTTAAACATTGAAATATGTTTCAAAAAATAAAAAATATATATCATCTTTTTCAAGCGATATTGGCAAATTTATGGTATAGGTTTCCGAGTCGTCAATTAAAAGTAATTGGTGTAACCGGAACTGATGGTAAGACAACTACAACTCATCTAATCGCTCATCTTTTAAAATCAGTAGGAAAAAAAACATCATTTATATCTTCCATTTATGCTTATATAGGAGGAGAAGAATATGATCTCGGATTTCACGTTACTACACCCTCACCATTTGCTATTCAAAAATTTTTGAGGAGATCGGCTGATCACGGTGATGAATTTTTTGTTCTTGAAACGACTTCTCATGCTTTAGATCAAAACCGGGTCTGGGGAGTAAAATACGAAATAGGCGTTTTAACTAATATTTCCCATGAGCATCTTGACTATCATGTAACTTATGAAGAATATGCCAACACAAAGATAAGATTACTTAAATCAGCCAGAAAAAGTGTTATTAACAAAGATGATAGTTCAACAAAATATATAAAATCACAGTTAAAAGGTCTAAAGTGCTACTACTACAGCGCTAGAAACAAACCTATTGACCAAATTGAAAATATCACTGAATTTAATAAAGAAAATTATGCAGCTGCTTATACTGTCGCAAAGCTATTAAAAATCAGTGATGAAAAAATATTAAAATCAATAGCTTCTTTTCAACTGCCAAAAGGCAGATTAGAAATCGTGTATGACAAGGAATTTAAAATAATTGTTGATTTTGCCCATACACCAAACGCTTTTGAAAATCTTCTTCCTGAAATAAAACAAATGCATTTAGGCCAGAAGGGTAAATTAATTCATGTTTTTGGATCAGCAGGGTTACGTGATAGTATGAAAAGGCCGTTCATGGGCCAGTCTAGCAGTAGATATTCGGATAGGATAATTTTGACGGAAGAAGATTTTCGAACGGAAAAATTTAAAGACATATGTTCCCAAATTGCTTCTGGGATTAAAAAAGATTTACCCTATGAAATCATCGAAGATCGGGAACAGGCAATTTTAAAAGCTGTTTTGACTGCAAAAAAAGGTGATATTGTTTTACTGACAGGAAAAGCTCATGAAAAAAGTCTTTGTCGAGGAAAAAAAGAATATCCATGGAATGAGTATGAGGCAGTCAATAATGCTATCTCAAAACTCAAATCCTAAATGCCAAATCCAAATATATGATAATTTACGATTCTGACTTGAAAATCTTCTCCTCCTCTTTAATCAATGATTCAAAATATTTTTCTGGATTTGCCACAAGAGAGCTTGGAGACGGTAAACATGATATTGAAAATATTTTTCATTTTTTGGACTCAAACGATATAGAATACAGAAGGTTAGTCATACCGGAACAGATTCATTCGGTCAATATTGAATCATTTTCATCAAAAAGTAATGAAAAACTTGTAAAAATTGAAGAAACAGATGGTGTAATAACTAGAGAGAAAGGAACAGTTCTGACTGTAGTGACAGCTGACTGCTGCCCGATCATTTTTGCGGAAAAAAAAGAGGGAATTATTGGCATCTCGCATCACGGTTGGAGGGGAAGTGTAAAAAAATTTGCGGTAAAAATAATTGACAGAATGATTGATGAAGGCGCTAGAAAAGAAAATATCAATATAGCCATCGGACCTGCCATTGGAGAATGTTGTTATGATGTCGATAATGATCGTTACTATGAATTTAGAGAAGAATTCGACGGATTTACTAATAAAATTTTCCATCATCGTGGTGGAAGATGGCATTTGAATCTAGCAATGCTAAATTATCTGCTTCTTTTGGAAGTGGGAATAAAAAAAGAAAATATTGATTTTTTTCCATTTTGTACCAAATGTGATAAAGATAGATTCTTTTCTTTCCGAAGAGATCGAAAAACTATTCATAGTGAAATGTTTAGCTTCATAACACGGTTATAAATAGTATAATTAAAGCTAGAATGCTAAAACAAGCTAAAAATGTATTTTTTGTGGGAATAAAAGGAGTGGCAATGACTAATCTGGCAGTGGTTTTGAAAAAAATGGGAAAAGCTGTTTATGGCGCCGATATTGAAGAGGAGTTTATCACAGATAAGCTTCTTAAAGAAAATAAGATATTCTGGCAAAACTATTTTACAAAACTTCCAAAAGAAACAGACTTGGTAGTTTATTCGGCTGCCCATGGTGGTACAAAAAATCCTCTAGTTCTAGAAGCTAAAAAAAGAAGAATTAGCTTGATTTCTCAGGCGGAACTGCTAGGTGAACTAATGTCGGAATTCAAAATAAAAATTGCCGTTGCCGGCTGTCATGGCAAAACAACCACCTCATCTCTCTTGAGCTTTGCACTAAATAAGCTTGGTAAAAGTCCATCTTATATTGTAGGTGTGCCGTACTTTTCCGAATACCAAGGAGTTAATTATCAAGATAGAAAATTCTTTATTGTCGAAGCCGACGAATATGGAGTCAATCCGCCGGAAGACAAAACGCCAAAATTTCTCAAATTAAGTCCTGACTGGATAATTTGCACAAATATCGATTTTGATCACCCTGATGTTTATAAGGATATTGAAGATACTAAGAACGCTTTTAAAAAATTTTTTGATAAAAAGAAATTGATTTTTAATATTGATGATAAAAATTTCAAAAATGTAGAACTTAATCTAGCTGTCACATATGGTTTTTCAAGTAAAGCAAAGTATCAGATAATAAAGTGGGAGTCAGATGATATTGGTTCAAGATTTGAAATAAAAGGCCTTGGAGAATTCGAGATTTCTATGTTTGGACAACATAATATTTTAAACGCAACAGCCGTAATAGTCCAACTAGTTCAACTTGGTATAGGTCGCGAAGAAATCAAAAAATCAATTAAGGATTTTAAAGGAGCAGAAAGAAGATTTGAAATGGTTTATAAAAAAGGAAGAAGTTATATCTTTGATGACTATGCCCATCATCCTTCGGAAATTAAGGCAACGGTCGAGGCTGCCAGAAGCAGGTTTTCAGACAGTAGGCTAATTGTCATTTTTCAGCCTCATACATTTTCGAGAACCAATTTTTTGCTCAAGGAGTTTCGAGAAAGTCTTTCACTCTTCGATATAAGTTTTGTTCTTCCGATCTTTGCCTCTGCGAGGGAAAACAGTACCCAATTCATGATAAGCTCAAAAAACATAGTCCAAGGCAAAAAAAATCTTTTTTATATTAAATCACGGAGAGAGCTGATGAAAAAATTAGACAAAGAATTAAGAGAAGGCGATATTTTATTTACAATGGGAGCGGGGGACGTGTATAAGCTGAAAGACGATTTAATTAAAATCATAAATCTTAAATTTCCCTCCTTCGCCAAGGCTTCGGCGGGCAAGCAAATTCTAAAAATCGAAAAAAGCAAGGATATTTCGCATTATTTGACATTAAGAAATCATGTTAAGGCTGAATATTTTCTAGATGCAAAAACAAGAGAAGATTTAGTTAAGGCAAAAAAATATTCCCTAGAAAGCAAACTTCCTTTATTTATATTAGGAGGAGGAAGCAATTTAGCTATCACAAAAAACAGACTTTCGGGTCTGATTGTTAAAAATAACTATATTGATTTAGCTGTTCTTAAAGAAGACAAGAATAACGTCGTTATCTCGATATCTTCAGGTTATCCGGTTTCTCTTTTGATTGCTAAATCTATTCAGAACGGTTGGGGTGGATTTGAACATCATCAAGGACTTCCAGGAACAGTCGGTGGAGCAATCTACATGAATTCCAAATGGACAAAACCAATGATTTACTTTGGTGATAATTTACTTTACGCTTATCTTATTGATAATAAAGGAAAAATTAAAAAAGTTAATCGTAATTATTTTAAATTCGCTTATGATTATTCGATACTGCAAAAGACAAAAGAAATTATTTTGGAAGGAATTTTCAAGGTTAAAAAAATCGACCCTCAGATTATTAAAGAAAGAGCCAAATTTGCCCTTGACTACCGCAAAAAGACTCAACCTTACGGCGTGGCTTCTTCGGGGTGTTTTTTCAGGAATCCTGGAAAAATTTCCGCGGGGTACCTCATTGATAAGACTGGACTTAAAGGTTTTGCCATCGGTGATTACTTTGTTTCCCCTATACACGCCAATTTCATAATCAATAAGGGAAAAGGTAAAAGAGAGGATCTTGTTAAATTATTAAAAATTATTAAAACTAGAGTTAAGAATAAATTTAATGTAGAGTTAAAAGAAGAAGTTATAGTAATTTAATATGGAAGACTCGTTTATCATCAAGGGCGGAAAAAGATTAGAAGGTGAAGTCAAACTTTCCGGTGCGAAAAACGTCGCCTTGAAGATGATTATCGCCTCGCTTCTTTTTAATGAGGAAGTGACTCTTGAGAATATTCCTCAAATCCAAGATGTTATAGAACTTCTTCATCTTATTAAATCTTTGGGTGTCAGAGCGGACTTTATTGGCAAAAATACAGTCAAGATTGATCCCAAATCATTAGACAAAAATAAGGTTGATCTTCTTCATGCTTCAAAAATAAGAGTATCTTTTATGCTTTTTGCCCCTTTGCTTTATAGATTTAAAAACTGTTTGGTGCCAAATCCGGGCGGGTGCCGCATTGGTGCCAGGCCGATCGACAGAATAGTTGATGGAATGAGACAGCTCGGCGTTGATGTTAAATATAATTCGCGAACAGGCTATTATGAAGCTATTATGAAAGATAAACCATCAGGAAGTTACAGATTCATTAAGCCGACCCATACAGGCACAGAACTTTTGATAATGCTTTCTGTAATGGGAAAAGGAAAAATAATCCTTGAAAACTGCGCCAGTGAGCCTGAGATAGACAATCTGATCGATTTTTTAAATTCAAGCGGTGCCAAAATAAAAAAAATAGATGGGAAAATTGAAATAGAAGGAGTTAAAACTCTTTTCTCTAAAAGGCCCTTTAGAATTATTGTAGACAGAAACGAAGCGGTAACATATGTTTGTTTAGTCATAGCTACAGGAGGAAAAATTGTTTTGAAAGATATCGTTTTGGATCATTTAAAAAGTTTTATTAAAAAGCTTGAGTTGGTTGGAGTAAAGATAAAGCATGAAAATGGCGGATTGTTTTTTTCAGTTGATACTCCTCTCAAGGCAGTTGATATCCAAACTTCTCCTCATCCGGAATTTATGACAGATTGGCAGCCTAATTGGGCTGTTTTGATGACTCAGGCGCAAGGGAAATCAATGATTCATGAGAGGGTTTTTGAAAACAGGTTTTCATATGTGTCAGAATTAAAAAAACTCGGGGCAAAAATAAATTTTGTTGAGACCAATGTCACAAATCCCGAATCTTTTTATCACTTCAACTACAAAAAAAATAAAAAATACAGTCAGTTGATCGAAATCGAAGGTCCGGTTAAGCTTCACTGAGGGGTTCTGAATATTTCTGATCTTCGCGCTGGTGCCAGTTTTGCGACCGCTGCCCTTATCGCCGATGGTGAATCAGTCGTCAACGGCGTTTCCATCCTCGAGAGAGGATACGAAAATTTTGTAGAAAAAGTAAGAAAATTGGGCGGAGAGATTAAGAAAATTTAATCT
>Ga0233420_10000935_pt1 | contig 11623 bp, 11 predicted proteins | sample Watercolumn_Mata_4_FD_183009 | JGI IMG/M metagenome (GOLD analysis project Ga0233420, IMG submission 183009) | Freshwater microbial communities from Lake Matano, South Sulawesi, Indonesia - Watercolumn_Matano_2014_102_MG | ecosystem: Environmental > Aquatic > Freshwater > Lake | place...
TGCACTCACGCCTGAACGATCACCTCAGGTCGGCGGATGGGGACTCTGGCTTTTTACCAGATCGGCAAACGAGGTGGGTGGTGATCTTGTCGACTTCATGCAGATCAGCGACCAACGGGCAGGCATCACGCTGGGCGATATTGCCGGAAAAGGCCTGCGAGCAGCGTTGTTGACCGCAAAGCTTCAGGCAACTATTCGCGCGCTCGCCCCCGACTTTACTTCCCTCTCTGAGCTCGCAGCAAAACTCAATGGCATTTTCTGCCGCGACAGCCTGCCAAATCTCTTCGCGTCGGTGGTCTATGCTGAGATACAGCCGGAGCGAGGACTTGTCCGGCTCTTCAACGCGGGTCATCTTCCTCCACTCGTGCTGCGAGGAACCTCAATCGAGAAGACCGAAAAAGGCGGCATGGCTCTTGGTCTCTCCCTCCAGGCCGCGTTCAAGGAGCAGCACATCCTGCTGAGCACAAATGACACATTGTTTGTGTATTCGGACGGACTTACTGAAGCCCAGAATGCTCAGAGTGCATTCTTCGGAGAGCAACGGCTGATGGAACTCCTTCCCCAGCTCGCTCCCTATCCGGCGCAGGTCATGGGTAATCGGCTCATCGCCGAAATCGACCGCTTTGTGGGAGAGGCTCGAGCATTCGACGACATTTCGATCGCCATCCTGAAGCGCCTCTAATCCGTCATTGAAACTCCTGGCTAGAATTTTCTGTTAGGTGTAGTGGCCCGCACCATTGCGGGCTTTGTATCATTTGAAAGCACGGTGAAAGTGTCATGAATAAAAGAACCGGCAGGCAACCCGATCCGGAGGTCAACACTCTGCTCGCTCTCATTGATCAATCCTACGACACGCGGGCGTGGCATGGTACGAATCTGCGCGGATCGATCCGCGGCTTGAGCGTCCAGCAAGCTGCATGGCGACCTTCTCCCCATCGTCACAGTATGTGGGAGATTGTCGTCCATTGTGCGTACTGGAAGTACATCGTGAGGCGACGAATTCTTGGCGAAAAGAAAGGATCCTTTCCTCTGAAAGGCAGCAACTGGTTCCGACGACAGACGCTTTCTGAGCAAGAATGGAAAAACGACGTCAAGCTTCTTGAATCAGTACATCGGTCGATGCGCGACGCCATCGCACAATTGACTTCCGCTGACCTGTTAAAAAAACCGAAAGGAAGCAAAGTCAGCAACCTTGCGATTGTCATGGGCATCGCTTCACACGATCTGTATCATGCGGGCCAGATCCAGCTCCTGAAAAGACTTTCCAGGTAACCAGGGACTTTCCGAAGACAACATGCCATGTCATTTCGAGGAGCCCCGCATTTGGCAGGGTAAACTCCGCAACGAGAAATCCAATCAACGATCGGGAACGGTTCCGCTGCGTTCGCTGAGGTGTCTGCCTTTTTGAGACGACCTCTGTTTTCTTTCAATCCACTACTTCACAGCACTATTTCGTTTCTACCTCGAACCTAATGAGCAAACTGAACACCATCATCTTCTTCTCCGTCTTTTTTCTCCTCTACGGACTTCTCAATTCCTATATCTTTCTTCGCGGCTGGCAGGTCTTCGCTTCCGATTCGCAGCTCCGAATCCCATACGCCATTCTGTTCTGGATCCTGGCGCTCTCGTTCTTCGCTGGAAGGTTTCTGGAAAATGCCGCCCCCGGCGTTCTCAGCACCGTTCTCGTGTGGACAGGAAGCTTCTGGTTCGCTGCATTCGCCTACTTCACGCTCGCAGCGCTTCTCATCGATATCCTGCGGCTTCTGAACTATACCATCCCGTTCTTCCCGTCGGTTATCACCTCGAACATTCCTAAAACGAAGCTCATCGTGTTCGCAACTGTCATTGGAGCGGTTGGGATAGCTCTTGCGGCCGGCTACTTCAATGCGCGAACACCAAGACTCAAGACGCTGGAGATCAACATCCCCAAGAAGGTTGACTCCCTCCGCTCACTGCGCGTGGCCGTTGCCTCGGACATTCACCTGGGAACAATCATCGGCAACGGGCGGTTGGGCAAGATGGTCGACACGATCAACAGCATGAAGCCCGACCTGATTCTCTTTCCCGGAGATATCGTCGACGAAGATCTCGCTCCGGTCATTCGGCAAAACCTTGGAGAAAAGCTCAGATCGCTCAAAGCGAAATACGGAGTATATGCCATCACCGGCAATCATGAGTACATCGGGGGCGTGGAAGAGGCCTGCAAGTACCTCACGGAGCATGATATCCGTGTGCTTCGTGATGAAGCTGCCACGATCGCCGGCGGTATCACACTGGTCGGACGAGAAGACAGAAGCATCAATCAGTTTGCCGGCAAGCGCAGGAAACCTCTTTCGGAAATCATGAGCGGTACCTCAAACTCTTCTGTCGTCCTTCTCATGGATCATCAACCCTTCGGCCTGAACGACGCGGTAGAGCAAGGCGTGGACCTCCAGCTCTCAGGACACACACACCACGGACAGATCTGGCCATTTCATTTGATCACCAAGGCTATCTACGAAGTGAGCTGGGGGTACAAGAAGAGAGAGTCCACACAATTTTACGTCTCAAGCGGAGCAGGAACGTGGGGACCTCCAGTGCGACTTGGCAATACACCGGAGATCATAGACCTAAGAATCAGCTTCGATTAGAAGAGAGAAGTCAGGAGACAGAAGATAGGAGTCAGAACATAGAAGTCAGGACATCGATTTCGCATTTCGGGTTTCGAATTTCTAACGATGCACTTATCAGAGCTCCATATTTATCCAATCAAGTCCGCCCGTGGCATCTCGCTTGCGACCTCTCGGTTGGATGCTCGTGGACTTGAATTCGATCGCCGATGGATGTTGGTGGATGAAAGCGGCGGCTTCCTCACCCAACGAAAATTGCCGCGGATGGCATTGATACGTGTTGCCGTGCTCGAGCATTCCCTTCTCATCAAAGCTGCGGTTGAGAACGATCTGACGGTACCACTCCATCCAGCGATGGGTCCGTTGCGAGAAGTAACGGTGTGGAATGATACAGTTGAGGCAATTGACTGCGGGGACGAAGCAGCGCGGTGGTTCACCTTGGCCCTTGACCGCTCGTGCAGACTTGTCTGGATGCCGGATGAATCGAAAAGGATTGTCGATCCTCGCAATGCACATCGAGAAGCTCTTGTTGGTTTTGCTGACGCCTACCCTCTTCTTTTGATTTCACAAGCATCGCTCGATGACCTGAACAGCCGGCTCAAGATCGCTGTTCCAATGGATCGGTTTCGGCCGAATATCGTGATTAACGGATGCAACTCTTATGAAGAGGATACCTGGCGCGACATCCAAATTGGTGCGGTAAAGCTCCGCATGGTCAAACCGTGTGCCCGATGCGCTGTCCCGACTGTCAACCAGGAAACCGGCAAGCGAGGCGTCGAGCCGATCCGTACGCTTGAGTCATACCGCACAAAGGACGGGAAGGTCCTCTTCGGACAAAACGTCGTGCATGAAGGAGAGGGAGCTCTTGCCGTAGGTGATACGGTAACTGTTATCTCCCTGCGTTGAATACTATCGAGGAGTGTCGTAGATTGAAGAATAGCGCTCTTATCCCGCCCGATTCTCCCTCCTGACGGATCGAGCCGGCTGCTCCACCGAAAGGATCACGCAATGAGAATCCTCAAAAACATCTTCGCTACGCTGGTGCTCATGATCATACTTGGGGGTTGTTCCGGTTCTCGTCTCTCCATCCAGAATGGAACACGGATCGTCTTTTTCGGAGATTCCATTACAGAACTGGGAGTGAAGCCGAACGGGTACGTCACAATCGTGCGCGAGAAGCTCACGAGTCTTCATCCCGGCTTTGGAATCGAAGTTATTGGGGCAGGAGTCAGTGGGAACAAAGTCCCCGATCTCCAGCAGCGACTGGTGCGCGACGTGATGAACCGAAAACCCTCAGTCGTCGTCATCTACATCGGCATCAACGATGTATGGCACTGGACGTTGAACAATCTGAAAGGTACATCAAAGGTAGACTATGAGGCGGGACTCCGAGAGATCATCGCCCGGATTCAGTACTCTGGTGCCAGCGTCATCCTCTGCACGCCAAGCGTCATTGGAGAAAAGCATGACGGATCAAATCCTCAGGATCAAATGCTGGAGGAGTATGCTGCAATCAGCCGGACAGTCGCAAAATCGCTGGGTGCAACTCTGTGTGATCTGCGGAAGGCGTTCCATAGTTACCTTGTCGTCCACAATCCCGGGAACCGGAGAGAGGGCATTCTGACCTACGATGGCGTGCACCTGAGCGATGCGGGAAACGAGTTGGTTGCGAATGAGGTCTTGAAGTACTTCAAATAGAAAAGCCCGATCGTGTGATCGGGCTTTTGTCTTTTTGGTACAGCGCGTTAGCTTATCCTTTGGCTCTCGCACCGAGTTTTGCATCAACCATCGCAAGTCCGGCCGGATTGTCACCGATGTTCTTCAGCAGCTCGATGATGTCTGTTGCGCTCTTCTCTTCTTCCACCTGCTCCTTGATGAACCACTGTAACATCACCTGCGTCGCGTAGTCCTTCTCCTTCATCGCGAGTTCGTACAGCGCTTCAATCGAAGCGGTAACCTTCTTCTCGTGCTCGAGCACCTTCTTCATGACATCCAACGGCGTCTTGAACTCCGTGGCAGGCTTCGCAATCGCTTCCAGGATTGCCCGTCCGCCCCGCTCGTTGATGAATTCAAAAATCTTCATTCCGTGCCCGTACTCTTCCTGGCTCTGAGCCTTCATCCAGTGGGCGAAGCCACCGAGATTGACCGACTCAAAGTGTGCTGCCATCGAAAGATACAGGTACGACGAATACAGCTCGGCGTTGATCTGCTCGTTCAGAGCATCTTGCATTTTCTTCGTGAACATAGTGTTTTCTCCTTTTGACGTGCTTTCCAAATGTGATTAGTAAGAACAATTGGACCTGTCATTGAGTTCCCAGAACTCTTACGAGCCATAGGCTCAAATCAGGAACATACGTGATGATAAACAGAGCAATCAGCTCCAGGAAAATGAATCCGATGACGGCTCTCGAAAGATGAAAGATTGATTTCTCAAACCGCAAACTTGAGAGGAAAAGATTGAGTCCCATCGGCGGCATCAGGTAGCCGATTTCCAGGTTGGTCAGAAAGATGATGCCGAGATGGACAGGATCGATGTTGAACTTCTGTGCGATGGGAAGAATGAGCGGCACGGTGACAATCGCCGAGAAAATCTCCATCATCATCCCCATGACGAGAAGAAACGCATTCAGGATCAGAAGGAACATCACTTTGCTCGAAACATGGGCTTGCACTATTTCGAACAGCTGCTGCGGCACCTGCTCGTCGATGAGGTAGTTCATCAAGCCAAGTGCAGATCCGAGAATCATGAGGATGGCGCCAACGAGCACCATGCTTCGTTTCATCACACGCGGAATGTCGCGCACAAGATGGAGATCCTTGTAGATGAACACCTCCACAACGAGCGCGTAGAAAGCTGTGATGGCGGCCGCCTCGGTTGCAGTGAACGCTCCGCCATAGATACCGCCGATCACCACGAAGGGAAGTGGAATTTCCCATGCAGCAGCCTTCACCGCCCTTCTGACATTCGACCAGGAGAACGGGGTCTTGGGAACATGAGCTTTCGTGCTGACCCGCAGGCTGTAGACGGACAGAACTGCAATGAGAAGAATGCCGGGAATCAATCCGGCCACAAAGAGCTGATCAATGCTCACCTTTGCAACGAACCCGTACAGGATGATCGGGAGGCTTGGCGGAAAGAGCAGACCGATGCTGCCAGACGCGGTGATAAGACCAAGCGAAAACTGCTCGGGATAGCGCTCCTTCAACAGTATCGGATAGAGCAAACCTCCAAGTGCTACAATCGTAACCCCTGAGGCACCTGTGAAAGCAGTGAAGACGGCGCATGTGAAGAGCGCAACAATGGCGAGTCCCGCCGGCATCCACCCGAAGAGCGCCTGAGCAAGATCAACGAGACGCTTGGGCGACTTACTCTCAGCAAGAAGATAGCCTGCAAACGTGAACAAGGGAACCGCGATCAGCGTCGGTGTATCGGCAATTTTGTAGAGATCGATAATGAGCGCCGAGGTGCTGATGTCAGCCGACGTGAACGCGTACAACCCGATCGCCGCGATGATGGTGAAGAGAGGCGCTCCGAGGAATGCTAGCAGAAGGATGATGAAGACAAACAGCCAGACGTTCATACATGCCCTCCTTCCGGCGCCTGGCCGCGGCTTCGGAGGATTGCGCGTATGATGAAGTGCACAACAAGCAGACCGAATCCGACCGGAATGATGATCTGGAAATACCAGGAGGGAATGCCTTCGAGAACGGTACCGCCGTCGATCCTCTCTCCTTCCACAAACTCCCACGATGCACGGGCAAGGAGCGCGCAGACGCCGGCGGCGAACAGGTCTGTGACGACCTCCATCACACGCCGAATTGGTGGTGAGAGAAACCTGCGCAGCGCGTCAATGTTGATGTGCCGGTTCTCGCTCGTTGCGATTGCTGCGCCGAGAAACCCGAGCCACAGGAGAATATGCCGCAGGAGAATATCGGCCCAGAGAATCCCGGAAGAAAAGATGTTCCGCAGAACAACCTGAAGGAACGACATCACCACCATCACACTCAGGAGCGTGATGAGGATGATTTCCTCTGCGCGGGTGAGCACCCTGTCAATGGACTTCAGAATGTTCATTTGGATCCGCTCTTCGACCTACGGAAGTCGGCAATTGCCTTCTCCACCCTGTTCAGGAATTCCTCAGTGTACATCTTGCCGACAAGTGCGCGCCTCGAACGGCTTCCAACCTCTACGTATTCCTGAAGATCTCGTTCCGTCGCCGGGAGCGTTACGATTCCGCGCTTTTTCAATTCCCTGATCGCGTCGGCGTTCTCCTTGCGGCTGAGTTTCGTCAGCTTTGAGATATAGAGACGACCGTTCCGGATGAGAATTTCTTGAAGATCTTTGGGAAGTTGATCATAGAATTTCTTCGACACGAGGACTGCACCCGCGGCGTCGGCAAGCGGCACCTCTACCATGTACTTCACACGCGCGAACCACTGCAGGGCAATCGCCGCATACGGCGATGTATAGAACGCGTCGATGAGACCTGTCTGGAGCGATGTCATGACGTCGATGACGGAAAGAGGAATGGGATTGATACCAAGCGTCCGAAACGCGGTCTCCGCGATCGGATCTCCTTCCCATGTCCACATCTTGATGCCCTTCAGGTCCTCCGACTTCTTGATTGGTGTTGACGTGAAAACATGCACGAATCCCACTTCAGCCCAGCCAAGGAGCACATAGCCGCCATCCTCAAATGCCTTTTCGAAGTCCTTTCCGAAATCCCTGTAGAGAAGGTCGATTTCTTCCTCGGTGCGGGCAAGGAACGGCGAATCGAGAATCCGGACTTTCGGGGCAATTTCGCCCATTCCCACCCCTGTAAATCCGCCGCTTTGCAGCTGGCCAACACGAATTTTCCGCAGGACGGTCTTCTCATCACCCTGGACACCACCTGCGTAGATCTTGAATCCTAACCGCCCCCCGCTTTCCTTCCGGATAGCCGCGTCGTACTCCTTCATGACATTCATCCACGTCGTCCCTTCAGGGGCGATCGTCGCAAACTTGATTGTATATTCCTGGGCGTACAGCGATCCAGCCAACAACAGAAGACATGCACTTCTCGTAACGCTCTTCACGTGTGCTCCTTACATGTATGACAACTTCGTTTTCTGACAACACAAACGCTCACGCGCCTCGCCCGGGAACACGTGCATCGGCGCGGGATGACTCATCTGCAGTACGATCAGAACAGATCATTGATGCGGCCGCGAAGGAGTTGCGCCTTCTTCTTCGCAATCGCGTTTGGCAGCCGCGCTGCCGGAAGGATTTCGAGCGATGCGTCGTCGACGTTCCTAAGAAGAGACTCGAACAGCTCCTGGTCTTGTTCCTGCACTGCGTAGGTTCTGGCATAGTACACGTAAGTCAGGAGAAACTTCCCGCCGTTGAGCGCCAACGCCCGCTCAAAGTACTCCTTCGCCCTCTCAGGCTTTCCACCCAGGGCCCGGGGGATCGTCCCTTCGATACTGCCAAGGATCAGATACGGTCCGCCGTAGTAGTAGCCCGGATCCTTCTCCCGGACAAACTCCATCATGGCGAGCACCTTCGGCAGGTCTGCCATCGCGCCAATATCTGAGCGCGTGATGTTGATGTATCCCGCCCATCCAAACGCAGTCCAGAACACGGCCGGCACGTCATCCTTCGAAAGCGTCTTCAGAGCCGCCTGAAGCGCACTCACGTCCCGCTCAAGAGCGTCCTTGACTCGATCGTTGCGCCTCATGACTCTCATTGCATAGTCTCGGCCACGTTGGTAGAAAACACGTGCCCGTTCAACACTGTCGTCTTCGGCGAACGCGAGGGCGTAGGCATTGAATCCCTGCGCGGCCATCAGGAGAAGCTTCTCGTTCTCCGGATCCCCCTTGATCAACGCTTCGACGAGCTTGAGATTCGATCCGAGAGCGTCACGGGCAAGGTCGAGGTCCGCTTCTTCATTGAAGGCTTCCAGCCCGTAGTCCATAATCCCGCCCATCGTTCGTATGGCCATGGTCTGGACACACCCGGCGAGAAAGAGCGAGAGCAGAACTGCACCGACGATTTTGGGCATGGATGAGATTCCACACTTGTGACCGGGATTTCGCACAAGGCCCAAAGGCAAGATCCCTTGTGCCCTGACGCACAGCTTTTCAGCCCGTCAGGCGATATACTTTGACGCAAAATATACTGAAAAAAGGCCGACTTTCAAAAATCCGACTAAGATTACGGCCATCTGCCCGGAGACCGGGGTGCTTTTCGCGTATTTGGAACTATTAGGAATAAAAACTACCTTGTTTCCGGTCTCCACTCGATTATTGCGTTCTCAATTCCTTCCATCACGCAGCATCACCAGGCAGCCAATTTCTCATGCACATACTCCTTGTCGAAGATGAGGCGAAGGTCGCTCGCTTCATCAAGGAAGGACTGACCACCGAAGGATACGATGTCGAGATCGCGGCTGACGGCAAGGCCGGGGAGAAGAAGGCTCTCACCGGTGATTTCGATCTGATCCTCCTCGACGTCCTCCTGCCAAAGAAGAATGGCTTTGAAGTGTTGCGTACACTGCGCTCGCAGGGCATGCGGAGCCCTGTTCTCATGCTTACGGCCCGTTCTGCCACGGAAGACATCGTCCAGGGTCTCGACCACGGCGCTGACGACTATCTGACCAAGCCATTCGCGCTGAACGAGCTTCTCGCCCGCATCCGCTCCCTGCTTCGCCGGAACCGGAACAGCCATACAACATTCCGGCTTGCGGACCTCCAGCTTGACACTCTCACACGCAAGGCAAGCCGTTCGGGCACTATCATCGAACTGACGGCCCGCGAGTACGCCCTTCTCGAGTACCTCATGCGCCATCAGAGCAAGCTTGTGACCCGCCAGCAGCTCGCAAAGGAAATCTGGGGATACAATTTCGATCCTGGAACAAACATCGTCGACGTCTATATCAATCACCTGAGAAAGAAGATCGATCAGGGGCACGAGAAAAAGCTGTTGCACACCGAACGGGGCAAAGGGTACTACCTTTCTGACAAAGATCTTCGCAAGGGCCCCGCGAAATGAAGTTGTTCCACTCCATCCGGGGCAAGCTGACGCTCTGGTACACTGCACTCCTGGCTGCTACGATCCTCGGTTTTGGGGGCCTCTCCTACCTCTTCACACGTTCCACCCTCTCCGACAGTCTCGATCGCTCGCTCTACAATGAAGTGAAGTGGGTCAACGAGTTCATCGAGCCGAAAGCGAAGAAAGTCAGACTCAAGCGCTCCGCGATCCTTGAGCTTCAGGAACTCAAGCGATCGGCGACGGCACCCGTAGGCATCGGGGAAGTCATTGTCGACACTGCTGAAACAGACCAGATCTGGAACCAGATTTACCAGCACACGATCCTGAGCCCCCGGCGTCAGTACATCCAGATTCTCGACCGCAATGGCGATCTGCTCTATCGCTCGCCCAGCCTTGGCAAACAATTCCTGAAGTATGACGACATTCCGTACGGCTGGGTGAACATCGTCACCATCAGCAACGAACAAGGGCGGGAACTCCGCCTGGCAATCACGCAGAATGATTACGTGAAGATCTTCGTCGCCTATCCGCTGGAGGAACTCAACGAAGCCCTCGCCGGCATCTTTCTCATTTTTCGCATTCTCGCTCCCATCGCAATTCTCATATCGCTCGTCGGCGGATGGTTTCTTGCACACACTTCCCTGAAACCGGTCGACGCCATCACGAAGACAGCACGTCAGATCACGGCCCAGAACCTCACGCAGCGGCTTCCCGCCTACGACGTCGACGACGAACTCGGCAGATTGACTGCAACATTCAACGACATGATCGGCCGGCTCCATGAATCGTTCATGCAGATTCAGCGGTTCTCCGCGGACGCGTCTCATGAGCTCCGCACACCGCTGACAATCATGAGAGGCGAAATCGAGGTCGCACTCCGCCGCAAACGGCTTCCGGCCCCGACACGCGAGCTTCTCACGAGCGTGCACGATGAACTCATTCGACTCTCGTCCATCGTCGAGAGTCTGATGATCCTCGTCAAATCAGAATCGGGCAGGCTCACGTTCCAGTTCGAGAATGTCGAGCTTGACCAAATGCTCGAGGGCCTTGCCGAAGATGCACGCTTGCTGGCTGCGCCAAAGAAAATCAAGGTGGTGCTCAACGCCGTCGAGCGTGCAACGGTCCGGGGAGACTCTTCACGCCTGCATCAGTTGTTCCTGAACCTCATCGACAATGCTGTGAAGTACTCTGCCCCGCACAGCACTGTGACCCTTTCGCTTCAGCGCATCGACGGATCGGTGGAAGTGCACGTTCAAGACACCGGCATCGGCATTCCAAAGAAAGATCTCGAGAAGATCTTTACGCGATTCTACCGCGTGAGCAGCGACGCCAGTGGCAGTGGACTCGGTCTCGCCATCGCGAAATGGATCGCCGAAGCGCATCACGGCACCATCCGCGTGAACAGTCGTGAGAAGAAAGGGAGCACATTCATCGTCACTCTTCCTCTCGCTCACACCGCGACGTAGAGCAAACACACACGCCGGTACCTTTTGTACTTACCTTGATTTTAGCCCCTTTTTTCGCTATCTACGTTTCACAAAGATTACACAAAAGCACAATGAGTGCGCTCCCGCATCACCAGTTCTGACACGGAAGGCCGCCCGGCCGGCTTATGAAGAAATCGTATTTCTTTTCGGACGCTCACCTCGGCATCGGTTCAAAAGAGAACGACCGCCGGAAGGAACAATCACTTGTTCAATTCCTCGATCATGTCCAAGCCGACGGCGAGGAACTGTTCATCGTCGGCGATCTGTTTGACTTTTGGTTCGAATACTCTTCGGTGGTGCCAAAAGGGTACGTTCGCTTGCTCTCGAAGCTTGCCCAACTGTCGGACGCAGGCATCAAAGTTACATACCTGGCGGGAAACCACGACTTTTGGGTGAAATCTTACTTCCAGGATGAACTTGGGATGCGGATCGAGCGCGATCCGATCGATCGCGTCATCCATGGAAAGAAGTTCTATCTCCACCACGGAGACGGTCTT